>Ga0102943_1000678_pt1 | contig 22628 bp, 21 predicted proteins | sample SalPonC_black_MG_FD_78174 | JGI IMG/M metagenome (GOLD analysis project Ga0102943, IMG submission 78174) | Salt pond soil microbial communities from South San Francisco under conditions of wetland restoration - Salt Pond MetaG... | ecosystem: Environmental > Aquatic > Marine > Intertidal zone >...
GTGGTCGACAGCCAGGTGCATTTCCGCGAGCCCGGCGCCGAGTGGAAGGAGGACCTCGAGGCCGGCGCCCGCGCCGCCGCGATGGGCGGCGTGACGGCGGTGTTCGAGATGCCGAACACCAACCCCCTCACCACGACGCCCCATGCCTTCGCCGACAAGATGGCCCGCGCCCGCGGCCGCATGGACGTCGACTTCGCCTTCTGGTTCGGCGCCACGCCCGAGAACGCCGAGGCGCTGGCCGAGGCCGAGCGCCTCGACGGCTGCGCCGGCATCAAGATGTTCATGGGCAGCTCGACCGGCGACCTCCTCGTCTCGGAGGACGAGGCCGTCGCCCGCGTCCTCGCCCACGGCCGCCGCCGCGTCGCCGTGCATTCCGAGGAGGAGCCGCGCCTGCGCGAACGCGCGCATCTGCGGGTCGAGGGCGACCCCGCCTCCCACCCCGTCTGGCGCGACCCGACGGCGGCGCTGATGTGCACCGAACGCCTGATCCGCCTGGCCCGCGAAGCCGGCCGCCGGGTCCACATCCTGCACATCTCGACGGCCGACGAACTCCCGATCCTCGCCGCCAACAAGGACCTCATCACCTGCGAGGCGACGCCGCATCACCTCACCTTCAGCGCCGACGACTACGCGACGCTCGGCACGCTGATCCAGATGAACCCGCCGGTGCGCGACGCCTCGCACCGCGACGCGATCTTCGAGGCGCTGCGCCAGGGCGTGATCGACGTCCTCGGCTCGGACCACGCGCCGCACACGGCGACGGAGAAGGCGCAGACCTATCCGGACACGCCCTCCGGCATGCCCGGCGTGCAGACGCTGGTGCCGGTGATGCTGGACCACGTCGCCAGGGGCCGGCTGACGCTGGAGCGCTTCGTCGACCTGACCTCGCACGGCCCGCTGCGCCTGTTCGGCATGGCCGGCAAGGGCCGCCTCGCGGTCGGCTACGACGCCGACGTGACGGTGGCGGACCTCTCCGCCCGCCGCACGATCGAGGATTCGTGGATCGTCTCGAAATGCGGCTGGACGCCCTATGCGGGGCGCGAGGTCCAGGGCTGGCCGAAGGGCACGATCGTCCGCGGCCGCCGCGTGATGTGGGAGGACGAGCTCCTGCTGAAGGGCGGCGGCGCCCCGGTCCGCTTCCAGGAGGGCTTCGGGGCATGAGCCCCGCCCCCGAGCGCCGCGCGGGGGGATCGACCCCCCGCGCGCCGCGCGCCCCCTTCGGCCCCGCGCCCCGCCCCGGCGCGGTCCGCGCCGTCGCGCCCGGCCGGCCGGGCGGGATCGCCCGTCCCGAGGCCCCGCGCGCCGAAGCCCCCCACGCCGCGGAGGCGCCGTGAGCGCCCGCGGCCCCGACGACGACGCCCCCGGCGGCGGCTCCGGCCCCGCCGCGCCGCCCGCCTACGCGCCCGGCGCGCGCGTCCCCGTCGCCGGCCCCGCCACCCACCTCGCCGCCACGCCCTCGCCGAAGGCCCGCGCCTCGCTCGCCTTCGTCGCGCTGCTCGCGGCGCTCGGCGCCATCAACGCCTTCGCCACCGACATCGTGATCCCCGTCCTCGGCGACATCGCCGCCGATCTCGACCTCGAAGCGGCGAACCGCCGGCAGTGGATCGTCTACGCCGTGTTCCTCGGCATGGCGGTCAGCCAGCTCCTGATCGGCCCGATCTCCGACCGCCACGGCCGGCGCAAGGCGACCTTCCTCGGCATGGCCGTCTATCTCGTCGGCGCCGGCCTCGCCGCCGCCGCGCCCAGCTTCGAGCTGCTGCTCGCCGCCCGCGCGCTGCAGGGCCTCGGCTCCGGCGGCATGCGCGTCATGGTCCTCGCCATCACCCGCGACCGCTTCGCCGGCGACGAGATGAGCCGCATCTTCTCGCTCTCCACCGCGCTCTTCGTGCTGATGGTGCTGCTCGCGCCCTTCCTCGGCGAGTGGATCTCGCGCCTCGGAACCTGGCGCTGGGTGTTCGCCTTCCTCGCGGTGCAGGTGGTGCTGACCGCGCTCTGGTTCGCCTTGGCCCAGCCCGAGACGCTCAAGGCCGAGCATCGCCGCCCGCTCCGCGTGCTGCCGGTGCTGCGCACGCTGGGCGAGGTGCTGGCGACCCCCGCCTCGCTGCGCGCGGCGCTCGCCCTCGCGGTCTGCTTCGGCGCCTTCGCCGCCTATCTCGGCTCCGCCCAGCAGGTCTTCGGCGGTGTCTACGGGCTGGAGGACGAGGCGCTGCCGGCCGCCTTCGCCGTGCTCGCCCTCGCCTACGGCGCGGTCTCGCTCGCCAACGCGGCGCTGGTGCGCCGGCTCGGCGCCGGGCCCTTGGCGCGCGCCGGCCTCGCGATCTGGGTGCTGACGGCGGGGGGCGCGGCGCTGCTCGCGCATCTCGAATACGCCGGGGCGCCGCCGCTCTGGCTCTATCTCTCGCTGCTCTCGGCGCCGATCGGGGTGTTCGCGCTGCTCTACGGCAACCTGCTCTCGCTCGCGCTCGCGCCGATGGGGGACAAGGCGGGCTCCGCCGCCTCCGCGGTCTCGGCGCTCTCGGCCTTCGGCGGCGCGCTGACCGCGGCGGCGACCGGCGCGCTCTTCGACGGGACGGTGGTGCCGCTCCTCTCGACCTTCGCCGCCGCGGGCGCGCTCGGCCTCGTCGCCCTCGGTCCGGGGGGGCGGCGGCGATGAGCGCGCGGCTCTCGGTGGTGATCCCGACCCTCGACGCCGCCGACCGGCTCGGGCCGACCCTCGCCGCCCTCGCAGAGGGACTGACGGAGGGCCTGATCCGTGAGCTGATCCTCTCCGACGGCGGGTCCTCGGACGGAATCGAGCGCGTCGCGGACGACGTCGGCGCGCGCCTCGTCACGGGACCCGCCTCCCGCGGCGGCCAGCTCCGCCGCGGGACGGAGGCGGCGCGCGGCGACTGGCTCCTGCTCCTGCACGCCGACACCGTTCTCGCCCGCGGCTGGACCCGCGAGGTCCGACGCCACATGGAGGCCGCGCCCGAGGCGGCGGGCTTCTTCCGCCTCGCCTTCGACGCCTCCGGCCTCGCGCCCGCGTTCGTCGCCGTCTGGGCGAACCTCCGCAGCCGCGCCTTCGGCCTGCCCTACGGCGACCAGGGGCTGCTGGTGGCGAGGCGCGTGCTGGCCGAGGCCGGCGGCGTCCCGGACCAGCCGCTGATGGAGGACGTCGCCCTCGCCCGGCGCCTGCCGACCCGCCCGCTCGAGGCGACGGCGACGACCTCGGCCGAGCGCTACCGACGGGAGGGCTGGCTCCGCCGCGGCGCGCGCAACCTATCCACCCTCGCGCTCTGGTACGTCGGCGTGGCGCCCGAGCGGCTTGCCCGACGCTATTCGCGCTGAGCGCCGGCGCCTTGCCCTCCGCCCGCGACCGGCCCACCATGGACCGCGCCGCCAAGGAGGACCCGACCATGCGCACCGTCGCCGCCCACCCCGCCCTCGACACGCCGCCGGACCACAAGCTGCGCGCCGACATGGCCGCCTGCTTCCGCTGGACCGTGAAGCTGAACTGGCACGAGGGCGTCGCCAACCACTTCTCGGCCCGGACCGAGGGGCGGAAGTTCCTGATGAACCCGGACAAGATGCATTTCGCCCGGATCCGCGCCTCCGACCTGATCGAATACGACGCCGAGGACGCGGCGACGATGGAGCGCGACGACGCCCCGGACCACACCGCCTGGGGCCTGCACGGCGCGATCCACCGCCACACCGACCACAAGGTGGCGCTGCACCTGCACACGAAATACGCCACCGCGCTCGCCAGCCTCGGCGACAGCAGCCTGCCGCCGATCGACCAGAACAGCGCGCAGTTCTACAACCGCGTCGCGGTGGACGAGGACTACGGCGGCCTCGCCTTCGAGGAGGAGGGCGAGCGCGTCTGCAAGCTGCTCGAGGATCCCAAGACGCGCGTGCTGGTGATGGGCAATCACGGCGTTCTCGCCGTCGGCCCCACGCCGGCCGCGGCCTTCGACACGCTCTACCACTTCGAGCGCGCCTGCGAGACCTACCTGACCGCCCTCGCCACCGGTCAGGCGCTTCGCGTGCTCTCCGCCCAGATCGCCGAGAAGACGGCGCAGGAGGCGGCGGGCGAGAAGACCCGCGACGGGACGCCGGCTTCCGAGAAGCACCTCTCGGAACTGCGCCTCCTGCTCGACGCCGAAGGCTCCGACTACGCCGACTGACGTGGCGCCCGGAAAGCGCCGGACGGGGGGATCGACCCCCCGTCCGCCGCGCGCCCCCTTCGGCCCCGCGCCCCGCCCGGGCGCGGGCGGCTGCCGCTCCGCCAAACCCGGAGCGCGGCGTCCCCTGCTGATCGTCATGCTCAAGGAGCCCCGCCCCGGCCGGGTCAAGACCCGCCTCGCCCGCGGCCCCGGCGGCCTCGGCGGCGTCGGCGCGGCCTGGTGGTTCCGCCACGCCTCCGCCGCCCTGCTCCGCCGCCTCGCCCGGGATCCGCGCTGGGAGCTCGTCCTCGCCGTCGCCCCCGACGCCGCCCGCGGCTCGCGCGCGCTGCCGTCGTTCCCTCGCATCCCCCAAGGGCGCGGCGATCTCGGCGTCCGCATGGCGCGCCTGCTGCGCGGCGGCCTCGCCCGCGGCACGCCGGTCATGGTGATGGGCGGCGACATCCCCGGCGCCGGTCCGTCCGAAGTCGCCGCCGCCCTCGCCGCGCTCCGCCGCGCCGACGCGGTGCTCGCCCCCGCGACCGACGGCGGCTTCTGGCTCGCCGGCGCGGCGCCGCCCCGCGCGGTCCCCGCCGGGCTCTTCCGGGGCTGCCGCTGGTCCACGCCCCAGGCCCTCACGGATGCGGCGGAGACGCTCCGCCCCCGCCGCCTCGCCTGCGGTCCCGTTCTCGCCGACGTCGACGAGCCGTCGGATCTGGCGCGCCCCGCCCGCCGACGGGCCTGACGCGAAAGGGGGAGTTCGGGCGGGGCCGATGCGCGCGGCACGCGCGCGAGGGACCGGCCGGACGCCCCGAGCCGTCAGAGCACGCAGGCCCCGCGCCCGTCCGCCGCCAGCGTCTCCGCCCCCGCCTCGATCGCGGCCGCCCGCTGCCTCAGCCAAGGCGAGGGCCGCGCCGGGTCCCGCGTCCGCGGAGAGGGCAGGGCGGCCGCGATCAGCGCCGCCTCGCGCGTCGTCAACGCCGCCGCCGACTTGCCGAAATGCGCCTCCGCCGCCGCGCCGAGGCCGAACACCCCCTCGCCCATCTCCGCGATGGAGAGATACGTCTCGAGGATCCGGCGCTTCGGCCAGAGGATCTCGATCAGCACCGCGAAGCCCGCCTCGAGGCCCTTGCGCACCCAGCCGCGCCCCTGCCAGAGGAAGGCGTTCTTGGCCACCTGCTGCGTGAGGGTGGACGCGCCGCGCAGACGCCCCCCCTCCGCCATCGCCGCCCGCACGGCCTCCAGGTCGATCCCCGGATGCGCGCAGAACCGCGCGTCCTCCGCCGCCGGAAACGCCAGCCGCACCCCCGGCGACAGCGCCGAAAGCGCCACCCCCGCCCGCCGCACCGAGCCCAGTCGCCAGCGCTCCGCCTCGATGGTCAGCGTCGTCGGCGGATCGACGAAGGCGTAGAGCGTCACCCAGCCGAGCACGCCGACCAGCGCCCAGACCAGCGCGCGCCGCGCGAGACGCAGAAGGGCGCGGAGGCTCCCCCGCGCCCTCCCGCGCCGCGCCACCGGTCTCGGGCCCCGGCCTCAGGCGGTCGCCTTCTCGGCGCTCTCGTCCAGCGGAGCCTCGAGCCGGCCGAGCATCTCCTTCGGGCAGACCTGCACGAAACGCCCGCGCTCGCGCTCCCAGTCGCGCAGCAGCATCTCGGCCAGCGGCGAGCCCGTCTGGCGGGCGTGCGCGCCCACCAGCGCCTTCAGCTCCGCCTCCCAATGCGCGCTCTTCAGGCCCTGCACGTGCAGCGTGTCCATGTTGCAGTGGGCGGCGAAGTCGCCCTCCACGTCATAGACGTAGGCCATGCCGCCGGTCATCCCGGCCCCGAAGTTGTCGCCCACCGAGCCGAGGATCACCGCGACGCCGCCGGTCATGTACTCGCAGGCGTTGGAGCCCGCGCCCTCGACCACGACCTTGGCGCCCGAGTTGCGCACGCAGAACCGCTCGCCCGCGCGCCCCGCCGCGAACAGCGAGCCGCCGGTGGCGCCGTAGAGCACCGTGTTGCCGACGATCACGTTCTCATGGGGCGTCAGCGGCGAGCCGAGCGGCGGGCGCACCACGATCACGCCGCCCGAGAGGCCCTTGCCGACGTAGTCGTTGGCGTCCCCCTGCACGACCAGCTTCAGGCCCGGCGCCGCGAAGGCGCCGAGGCTCTGGCCGGCGGAGCCGTTCAGCTTCACCGTCAGATGCCCCTCCTGCAGCTCGTTGTTCATGCCGAAGCGCCGCACGATGTGGCTCGACACCCGCGCGCCGATGGTGCGGAGCGTGTTCTGCACCGAATAGCTCAGCTCCATCTTCTCGCCGTCGCGGAAGAAGGGCTGGGCGTCCGCCACGATCTGCGCGTCGAGCGTGTCGAGCACCGCCTGCCGCGGCCGGTCGCGGTGGAACACCTGCGGCTTGCCCTCGTCGATCGAGATCAGCATCGGGTTGAGGTCCAGATCGTCGAGATGCGCCGAGCCGCGGCTGACCTGGCTCAAGAGGTCCGCCCGCCCGATCACCTCGTCGAGGCTCCGCGCGCCGATCGAGGCGAGGATCTCCCGCACCTCCTCGGCGTAGAAGGTGATCAGGTTCACCACCTTCTCGGCCGTGCCGGTGAACTTCTCGCGCAGGCGCGGGTCCTGCGTGCAGACGCCGACCGGGCAGGTGTTGGACTGGCACTGGCGCACCATGATGCAACCCATGGAGACCAGCGCCGCGGTGCCGATGCCGAACTCCTCGGCCCCCATCATGGCGGCGATCACGATGTCCCGCCCGGTGCGGAGCCCGCCGTCGGTGCGCAGCGTCACCCGCTCGCGCAGGTTGTTGAGCGCCAGCACCTGATGCGCCTCGGTCAGCCCCATCTCCCACGGCAGGCCGGCGTACTTGATCGAGGTGTTGGGCGAGGCGCCCGTGCCGCCGTTGTGGCCCGAGATCAGGATCACGTCGGCCTTCGCCTTGGCGACGCCCGCCGCGATGGTGCCGACGCCGGTGGAGGCCACCAGCTTCACGCAGACCTTCGCGTCCGGGTTGATCTGCTTCAGGTCGTAGATCAGCTGCGCCAGATCCTCGATCGAGTAGATGTCATGGTGCGGCGGCGGCGAGATCAGCGTCACGCCGGGCGTCGAGTGCCTGAGCTTCGCGATCATCTCGGTGACCTTGAAGCCGGGCAGCTGCCCGCCCTCGCCGGGCTTGGCGCCCTGCGCGACCTTGATCTCCAGCTCCTGACAGGCGTTCAGATACTCCGCCGTCACGCCGAAGCGCCCGCTCGCCACCTGCTTGATCTTGGCGGAGGCGTTGTCGCCGTTCGGCATCGGCTGGAAATGCGCCGGGTCCTCGCCGCCCTCGCCCGAATCGGACTTCGCCCCGATCCGGTTCATCGCGATGTTCAGCGTCTTGTGCGCCTCGGGCGACAGCGCCCCCAGCGACATCCCCGGCGTCACGAACCGCTTCCGGATCGAGGTGATCGACTCCACCTCCTCCAGCGGCACCGCCGCGCCGACCGTCTTGAAGTCCAGCAGGTCGCGCAGATGGATCGGCGGCTGCGAGGCCATCCCCTTCGCGTACTGCTTCCAGAGGTCGTAGTCGCCCCGCTCGCAGGCCGACTGCATCAGATGCATCAGGTTCGCGCCCCAGGCATGCGTCTCGCCGGAGCGGCGCAGCTTGTAGAGCCCGCCGATCGGCAGCACCGAGGCGCCGCCCTCATAGGCCTTGGCGTGGATCGCCTCCGCCTTCTTCTGGATGCCGGCGAGCCCGATGCCCGAGATGCGCGTGATCATGCCGGGGAAGAACTCCGCCACCAGCGCGCGCGAGAGCCCGACCGCCTCGAAGTTGAGCCCGCCCCGGTAGGACGACACCACCGAGATGCCCATCTTCGACATGATCTTCAGCAGCCCCTGGTCGACCGCCTCGCGATAGCGCCCGACCGCGACCTCGAGCGGCCCGTCCAGCAGCCCCCGCTCGATCCGCTCCGCGATCGACTCCTGCGCCAGCCAGGCGTTCACCGTGGTCGCGCCGCAGCCGATCAGCACCGCGAAGTAATGCGGGTCGATGCACTCGGCCGAGCGCACGTTGAGCGAGCAGAACGTCCGCAGCCCCTTGCCCGTCAGCCACGAATGCACGGCCGAGGTCGCGAGGATCATCGGCATCGCCACGTCGTCCGCGTCCACCCCCTCGTCGGTCAGGATCAGGTGGCCGACGCCGGCGCGCACGGCTTCCTCCGCCTCGGTGCGGATCGCCTCCAGCCGCTCGCGCATGTTGGCCTCGCCGCCCGACGGGAACAGGCAGTGGATCACCCGCACGCTCTCGCCGAAGGCCGCGCGCATCGCCTCGAACTGGCCGTTGGAGACGAACGGGCTCTCCAGCGTCAGGATCTCGGTCTGGCTCGAATCCTGGTCCAGCACGTTCTTGAGGTTGCCGAACCGGGTCTTCAGGCTCATCACCCGGTGCTCGCGCAGCGAGTCGATCGGCGGGTTGGTCACCTGGCTGAAGTTCTGCCGGAAGAAGTGGCTCAGCGGCCGATACCGCTCCGACAGCACCGCCGCCGGCGTGTCGTCGCCCATCGAGCCGATGCTCTCCTTGGCGTCCTCCACCATCGGATGCAGGATCGTCTCCAGCTCCTCCATCGAGTAGCCGGCCGCGATCTGCCTGCGCCTGAGCTCGTCCTTCTCCAGCAGCCGCCGCTCCGGCGCGTCGGCCACCGCCTCGCTCAGATCGGTGATCCTGCCGACCCAGTCGCCGAAGGGCTGCGCCTCGGCCAGTTCGGCCTTGATCTCCCGGTCGTGCAGCAGGCGGCCGGTGCGCATGTCCACCGCCAGCATCATGCCGGGGCCGAGCGCGCCCTTCTCCTTCACCGCGGTCTCGTCCACCGGCACCATCCCGGCCTCGGAGCCCGCGATCACCAGCCCGTCGCCGGTCACCACGTAGCGCATCGGACGCAGGCCGTTGCGGTCCAGCCCCGCGACCAGCCAGCGCCCGTCGGTCATCGCCAGCGCCGCCGGCCCGTCCCAGGGCTCCATGACGGAGTTGGAATAGGCGTACATGTCCCGCCAGGTCTGCGGCATCGCCGTCGCGGTCTTCGACCACGCCTCGGGCACCAGCATGGTCTTGGCCATCGGGGCCGAGCGGCCGGCCCGCACCAGCGCCTCGAACACCGCGTCGAGCGCCGCCGAATCGGAAGAGCCCGAGGCGATGATCGGCTTGATGTCCTCGGCGGTCTCCTCGAAATAGGTGCTCGCCATCCGGATCTCGTGGGACTTCATCCAGTTGGTGTTGCCCTTCAGCGTGTTGATCTCGCCGTTATGCGCGAGCATCCGGAAGGGCTGGGCCAGCCACCACTGCGGGAAGGTGTTGGTCGAATAGCGCTGGTGATAGATCGCGAAGGCGCTCTCGAAGCGCTCGTCCTTGAGGTCGGGGTAGAACTCGGCCACCTGCTCGGCCAGCATCATCCCCTTGTAGATCATCGACCGGCAGCTCAGCGAACAGACGTAGAAGCCGTTCACCTGCGCCCTGCCCACCGCCTTCTCGATGCGCCGGCGGATCACGTAGAGTTCGCGCTCGAACGCCTCCTCGTCGGCGCCGGTGGCGTTGGCGATCAGGATCTGCTCGATCTCCGGGCGCGTCGCGTTGGCCTTCTCGCCGAGCACCGAGATGTCGACCGGGACGTGCCGCCAGCCGTAGATGTAGTGGCCCATCCGCAGGACCTCGGTCTCCACGATGGTCCGGCAGGTCTCCTGCGCGCCGAAATCGGCCCGCGGCAGGAACACCTGTCCCACGGCGATCAGCTCGCCGTCCGGCTCGTGCCCGGTGCGCCGGATCTGCTCCTCGAAGAACGGCGTCGGGATCTGGACGTGGATGCCGGCGCCGTCGCCGGTCTTGCCGTCGGCGTCCACCGCGCCGCGGTGCCAGACCGCCTTCAGCGCGTCGATGCCGTGCTCCACCACCTGACGCCGCGGCCGCCCGTCCACCGCCACCACGAGGCCCACGCCGCAGGAGGCGTGCTCCATCTCCTCGCGGAACATCCCGCTCTCGGCCAGCGCCTTGCGCTCGGCCTCGTGACGCGCGCCCCAGCCTCCGTCGAAATCGGTCATGGCTCGTCTCCCTTGTCTCGCCCGCACCCGCACGGCGGGGGGCGCGTTCCTCGCGGCGTCGCCGCCGATCCCTCGGCCGGGAAGGGCCCGGCCGTCCGTTCCCTCACGCCGCCGGCGTCGCGTCCGGCTCGATCCCGAAGAAGGTCAGCACCTCGGCCTCCGTCATCCGCGTCGTCTCCTGCGCGAAGCGGTAATAGGCCGGCTGTGCGTCGGCATGGACCTCGATGCCCAGCGTCAGCCCCTCCGCGTCGTCCAGCGTTCCGGCGGCCAGATGCGTCTCGCCCCGCATCGGCCCTTCCGCCGTCACCCGGTAGAACAGGGCCGAGCCGCAGTCCCGGCAGTGCCCCCGCTCCGCCCAGGGGCTGCTCGTCCAGACCGCGATCCGGTCGTGGCCCGCCGTCCAGCTCAGCGCCGCCGAGTTGACCGACAGGAACACGCCGCCCGACCAGCGCCGGCACATGCCGCAATGGCAGGCGCCCGCCGTCGCGGCGATCAGCGCCTTCCAGCGGACCGCGCCGCAGGCGCAGGCGCCGGTGCGGGGCAGGGTCGGCGTCGGCATCTCCATCGCCTCGGTCATCGCGCGTCTCTCCGGGGGCGCCCTCGGGCGCATGCACGAAACGTAAACCGATCCCGCCTATCGTCCCGCCACCGGGACGCGGCGTCACGGCGGGAAAGGTCAGGCCGTCTGTCCTTTCGGCCCCGCGCCGGTCCCGACGGTGTCGGCACGTTCGCTGCACGACGGGCATACGAATGTCCGACACTTGCGGCACACGGGTCCGACACGGGACCGACGCGCGGCATACCCCGGTCCGACACGGGGCCGACGCCCGCGGCACGCGGGGCCGACGCAAGGCCGACGCGGGCGGGACGCCCTCCGGCCTCTCCGCGCCGCTCCGGCCCCCGGATCACTCGGCCGCCACCGCCGCCGCGCCGAGCAGCCGCTCGGCGATCGCGTCCGCCGCCTCGCGCCCGTCGCGGATCGCCCAGACCACCAGCGAGGCGCCGCGCACGATGTCGCCCGCCGCGTAGACGCCGGGCAGGGAGGTCTCGTGCGTGCGGAAATCCGCCTTGATCGTGCCCCAGCGCGTCACCTCGAGCCCGTCGACGCCCCAGAGCTTCACGATCTCCTCCGGCTCGAAGCCGAGCGCCTTGATCACCAGATCCGCCGGCTCGGTGTAGTCCGAGCCCTCGATCTCCTCCGGCGCCTGGCGCCCGGTGACGTCCGGCGCGCCGAGGCGCATGCGGATCGTGCGCACACCCTCCACCGCGTCCTCGCCCGTGAAGCCCTTGGGAGCGGAGAGCCAGACGAACTCGACCCCCTCCTCCTCGGCGTTGGCGACCTCGCGCTGGGAGCCCGGCATGTTCTGACGGTCGCGCCGATACAGGCACTTCACGCTGGTCGCGCCCTGCCGCACCGCGGTCCGCACGCAGTCCATCGCCGTGTCGCCGCCGCCGATCACGACCACCCGCTTGCCCTCGGCGTTCAGCTCGCCCGATTCGAACTCGGGCACGTCGTCGCCGAAATACTTGCGGCTGGAGGCGGTGAGATAGTCGATCGCCCGCACGATCCCCGTCATGCCGACGCCGGGGGCGCGGATGTCGCGGGACTTGTAGACGCCGGTGGCGACCAGCACGGCGTCGTGCCGCGCCTGAAGCTCGGCGAAGGTCACGTCCTTGCCGATCTCGCAGTTCAGCTTGAAGACGACGCCCCCGTCCTCGAGCTGGTGATTGCGCTTCATCACCACGTCCTTCTCGAGCTTGAAGCCCGGAATCCCGTAGGTCATCAGCCCGCCCGAGCGGTCGTAGCGGTCGTAGACCGTCACCTGGAAGCCCATGCGCCGCAGCCGGTCCGCGGCCGCGAGGCCCCCGGGTCCGGCCCCGATCACGCCGACCGAGCCGCTCAGCTCCCGCGCCGGACGGATCGGCTTGACCCAGCCCTTCTCCCAGGCGGTGTCGGTGATGTACTTCTCCACCGCGCCGATGGTCACCGTGCCGTGCCCGGCCTGCTCGATCACGCAGTTGCCCTCGCAGAGCCGGTCCTGCGGACAGATGCGGCCGCAGATCTCGGGGAAGGTGTTGGTCTCCTGGGAGACCTCGTAGGCCTCCTCCAGCCGCCCCTCCGCCGTCAGCTTGAGCCAGTCGGGGATGTTGTTGTGCAGCGGGCAGTGCGTCTGGCAGTAGGGAACGCCGCACTGCGAGCAGCGCGCCGACTGCTCCGCCGCCTTCTCCTCGGCGTATTCCCGGTATATCTCGTCGAAATCGTCGCGGCGATCGTCGACCGAGCGCTTCTCCGGCATCCCGATCGGCACGTCCACGAACTTGAGCATCTTCTGAGCCATCGGAGCCTCCCGACCGTATGTCCCGCGGCGCCCGAAGCGCCCGAAGTCGAAAAAGACGGGCGCGAGATTCCCCCGCACCCGCCGTCGCCGCACACTTATCGCAACGCCTCCGGGATTAAAAGACAGCAACACTGACTGATTTGGCTTTCGCGAGCCGCCGCGCGCCTCGGCATTCGGCCCATCACGGCCCGACATCCGGATAATAGGTCAACTTCGTTTACGATATGCGTGGGGCTGGCCGGCCGCCGGCGCTTCGGCTAATCCCGCGGGGTCCCGCCGCATCGAGGCCCGCCCGACAATGCCCCTGATGAACCTCGTCCTGATCGCCCTCATCCAGGGCGTGACGGAGTTCCTGCCGATCTCCTCCTCCGGCCACCTCGCGCTGTTTCCCGCGCTGACCGGAGAGGTCGATCAGGGCCTCGCCATCGACGTCGCCGTGCATGTCGGCACGCTCGTCGCCGTCGTCGCCTTCTTCCGGGCGGAGGTGCGGGCCGCCGCCCTCGGCGGCGTGCACGTCCTTCTCGGCCGCGTCTCGACGCCCGAGGCGCGGCTGGCGCTGCTGCTCGCCCTCTCCACCGTCCCCGTGGTCCTCGCCGGCCTCGCCCTCGCCGCCGCCGGGCGCATGGACGTCTTCCGGGACGTCGAGGTGATCGCCTGGGCCACGCTGATCTTCGGCCTGGTCCTCTGGCTGGCCGACCGGCTCGGGCCGCGGGATCGCGCGGCCGAGGGCTGGACCACCCGCGACGCGGCGCTGATGGGTCTCGCGCAGGTGCTCGCGCTGATCCCGGGCGCCTCGCGCTCGGGCATCACCATCACCGCCGCCCGCGCCCTCGGCTACGCCCGGGTCGACGCCGCGCGCCTCGCCATGCTGATGTCGATCCCCACGATCCTCGCCGCCGGCGCCGTCACCGCCAAGGACCTGATCGACACGGGCGACGCCGCGCTCGGCGCCGACGCCGCCATCGCCGCGGGGCTCGCCTGCGTCTCGGCCTTCGCCGCGCTCGCGGTGATGATGCGCATGCTCCGAACCTGGAGCCTCACGCCCTTCGTGATCTACCGGCTGGTCCTCGGGAGCGCCCTTCTGATCTGGCTCTACGCCTGATCAGGAGCGCATGCGCTTCGCGCGCTCGGCGATCTTCACGTACTGGCCGCCGGGCCGCCACGGCCAGAGATAGGTGTCGAGCACCGCCTCCATCGCCGTCGGCTCTATGCCGAGCTCCGCGAAGCCCTTGGCGTCCGGCGAGACGACGTTGTCGCGCCGAAGCTGCTCGATCTGGTCCTCGGTTATCGGCGGCTCGCCGGCGAGGCCGAAGGTCGCCTTGCCGAGCAGGCCGAAGCCCTTGGCCATGACCCGCGCCATCCCCTCGGGCAGGGCGAGGATCAGCCGGCGCCGGCGGATCACCTCCAGAAGCAGCTCCATCAGCTCGCGGAACGTCGCCACGCGCGGACCGCCGAGCTCGTAGATGCCCGGCCGGGCCTCGCCCGCGGCGGCCATCGCCGCCGCCTGGGCCACGTCCACGACGTAGACCGGCTGGAACTTCGTCTCGGCCCCCACCAGCGGCAGCGCCGGAGAGAAGCGGCTCATCGAGGCGAAACGGTTGAAGAACTCGTCCTCCGGTCCGAACACGACGGAGGGGCGCAGGATCACCGCGTCGGGAAACGCCTCGCGCACCGCCGCCTCGCCCTCGGCCTTGGTGCGCCCGTAGGCGGAGGGGCTCTCTGGATCGGCGCCGATGGCGGAGATCTGGACGAAACGCTCGACCCCCTCGTCCGCGGCGACGCGGGCGGCGCGCGCGGCGCCTTCCGCCTGCAGCGCCCGGAAGCTCTGCGATCCGCTCTCGGCCAGCACGCCGACGCAGTTGACCACCGCGGTCGCGCCCTTCACGGCGCGGCGCAGCGACGCCTCGTCGCGGATGTTGGCCTGCACCGGCTCGACCTGCCCGACATCGCCGTAGGGCCGGACGAAATGCGCCTCGTTCGGGCGGCGCACGGCGACCCGCACGCGCCAGCCCCGGCGCGCCATCGCCTGCGCGATGTAGCGGCCTACGAAGCCCGAGCCGCCGACGATGGTGACGAGAGGCGCGGTCGCGGTCATCCGGTTCTCCCACGTTGTCCCGGCGCGCTCGGCCGCGCCCTCCGGCCTGCTATCCTCCAAGCCGACCGGCGGCAAGGCGGCGTTTCCGCCCGACCCGCCGCGGACGCCCGGATTCCCGGCGCGACCCCAGTTGACACGCCGGCCCGCGGGTCCTAACTCCCGCGGCCACGACACCTGCCCAGGTGGCGGAATTGGTAGACGCGCTAGGTTCAGGTCCTAGTGCCCGAATAGGGCGTGGAAGTTCGAGTCTTCTCCTGGGCACCATCCTCCCCCTTCGCGAGGCCGGGCGTCTCGCCCCGCGAGCGCGAGGCACGGCGTCTCGCCCCGCGAGACGCGAGCGAGGCGCGATGACCATCCATTCGCATGAAGGCGACCTGCCCGACGGTCTCGACCTCGGCCCCGTCGTCGCCATCGACACCGAGGCGATGGGCCTCGGCCTGCATCGCGACCGGCTCTGCGTCGTGCAGCTCTCGTCCGGCGACGGCGACGCCCATGTGGTGCGGATCCCGATCGACGCGCCCGTCGGGCCCGAGGCCGCGCCCAACATCGCCCGCCTGCTCGCGGATCCGGACCGGCTGAAGCTGTTCCATTTCGGCCGCTTCGACATCGCCGTGCTCGCGAACCGGCTCGGGACCCTGGCCCGCCCGGTCTGGTGCACCAAGATCGCCTCCAAGCTCTGCCGCACCTACACCGACCGGCACGGCCTGAAGAACCTCTGCCAGGAGCTGCTCGGCGTCGACCTCTCCAAGCAGCAGCAGACCTCCGACTGGGGCGCCGAGCGGCTGACCCCGGCCCAGCTCGAATACGCCGCCTCGGACGTCCTGCACCTGCACCGCCTGCGCGAGGAGCTGACCCGCCGGCTGGTGCGGGAGGACCGCCTCGCCTTCGCCGACGCCTGCTTCGCCTTCCTCCCCGACCGCGCGCGGCTGGACCTCGCGGGCTGGGCGGAGGAGGATGTCTTCGCCCATTGAGCGCCGTGACAGGAGCCGCCCCGATCCGATGACCGCAGAGCCCGCCCGCCTCTCCGCCGACACCCCGGCCCCGATCGGGACGACGGCCGAGGCGCGTCGCCGCGACGTCGAGATCGGCCGCCGCGTCCTCTCGACCGAGGCCGACGCGCTGACCGCGATGGCCGACGGCCTCGGCGACGCCTTCGCCGACGCGGTGGAGCGGATGCTGGCCTGCCGCGGGCGCATCGTGGTCTCCGGCATGGGCAAGTCCGGCCATGTCGCGCGCAAGATCGCCGCGACCCTCGCCTCCACCGGCACCCCCGCCCAGTTCCTGCACCCGGCCGAGGCGAGCCACGGCGATCTCGGCATGCTGACCTCGCAGGACGTGGCGCTGGTGCTCTCCAACTCCGGCGGCACGCCGGAGCTCGCGGACGTCATCGCCCACTGCAAGCGCTTCGGCATCCCCCTGATCGGCGTCGCGAGCCGCGCCGAAAGCGCGCTCCTGCAGGCCGCCGACATCCGCCTCCAGCTCCCCCGCGCGCCGGAGGCGTGTCCGGTCGGCCTCGCGCCCACCACCTCGACGACCCTGACCATGGCCCTCGGCGACGCCCTCGCCGTCGCGCTGATGGAGCGGCGGGAGTTCACGGCCGAGCACTTCCGCATGTTCCATCCCGGCGGCAAGCTCGGCGCGCAGCTGATCAAGGTGCGCGACCTGATGCACGCCGGCGAGGCGATGCCGCTGGTCGGCGCCGACGCCTCCATGCGCGACGTCCTGCTCGAGATGACGCGCAAGGGCTTCGGCATCGCCGGCGTGCTCGACGCCGCGGGCGCCCTCACCGGGGTCGTCACCGACGGCGACCTCCGGCGCAACATGGACGGCCTGCTGGAGCGCCGCGCCGGCGACGTCGCCACCCACTCGCCGCGCGTCATCGCCCCCGGCGCCCTCGCCTCCGAAGCGCTGAACCTGATGAACGACCCCGAGCGCCCGGTCCTCTGCATCTTCGTCGCGGACCCCGCGTCCGGCGCCGCGCCCGTCGGCATCCTGCACGTGCACGACTGCCTGCGCGCCGGGCTCGACCACGGCTGACCGGTGGCGCCCCCGCCGCCCCGCCGCGACGTCACCGGCTACACCCGGCTGGTGCGCAGCCTGAAGATCGTGCTGCCGCTGCTGGCGCTGGCGCTGCTCTCCTCGATCTTCCTCTGGCCGCGGGAGACGCGGTTCGAGGGCGGGCTGGTCTACACCTCCGCGGATCTGGTGGCGCTCGGCGAGGGGCTCGCCGTCACCGGTCCGCGAATCGCCGGCGCCACCGCGGCGGGCGAGCCCTTCGTGGTCACCGCCGAGCGCGCCGTCCCCGACGGTCCGGACCCCGAGGCCGTGGACCTCGAGAGCGTGCGCGCCGAGTTCCGTCAGGACGGCCGGGAGATCACGCTCGCCGCCGCCGAGGGCGCGCTTCGCCCGAAGGCGCAGACCCTCTCGCTCTCCGGCGACGTCGCGCTCGACACCTCGGACGGCTACCGCGTCCGGACCGAGCGGGTGGAGGCCGATCTGGAGGAGGGGGAACTGGTCGCGCCCGGCCCGGTGACCGCCGAGGGGCCGAGCGGATCGATCGCCGCGGGGAGCTTCCGCGCCCGCCGCGTCGACGCCGCGGACGCCGGCGGCGATCCGGCGGCGCTTGGCGCGCTCCCGCCGGGGGACTATCTCTGGTTCGAGGGCGGGGTGCGCGTCACCTGGACGCCCGCGCCGGCGCGTTGATCCCGCGCCCGACCGCAGGCCTTGGGAGAGGGAGCGCCGCATGACCCCGACGACGCCGCCGCGCCTGCTGTTCGCGGCGCTTCTGCTCGCAGCCGCCCCCGCCTGGGGGCAGCAGGACGGGCCGAGCCCCTTCGGCTCGTTCAAGCATGACGCGGGCCAGCCGATCGAGATCACCGCCGACAGCCTGGCCGTCGACCAGGCCCGCCAGCAGGCGACCTTCCGCGGCGAGGTGGTGGCCGGGCAGGGCACGCTGCGCCTCACGGCCGAGACGGTGGTCGTCTCCTACGGCGGCGACGGCGGCGGCGACGCCGCCACCGGCCGCATCGAGAGTCTGCGCGCCGAAGGGGACGTGTTCCTCTCCAACGGGGCCGAGACCGCGCGCGGCGAATGGGCCGAATACGATGTCGCCGGCGGCGTCGTGGAGATGGGCGGCGACGTGATCCTGACCCAGGGCGAGAACGCGATCTCCGGGCAGACCCTGCGCATCGACCTCAACGCCGGCGCCGGCGAGATCTCGGGCGGCCGCGTCCGCTCGGTGTTCACGCCCCCGGCGCAGGAGGAGACCGCGCCTGACGAGAGCGACGAGCCCGGTGGCGGATGACGCCCTCCCCCGCCCCGCGGATGGGCCGAGCCTGGCCGCCGCGGGCGAGGGGCTTGTGGCGCGCGGTCTGGGCAAGGCGTTCCGCCGCCGTCCCGTCGTGCGCGATGTCTCGCTGGAATTGCGCCGCGGCGAGGTCGTCGGACTGCTCGGTCCCAACGGCGCGGGCAAGACCACCTGCTTCTACATGATCACCGGTCTGATCCCGGCGGATTCGGGCACGATCTCGATCGACGGGCGCGACGTCACCGAACTCCCGATGTATCGTCGCGCGCGCCTCGGCCTAGGCTACCTGCCGCAGGAGGCGAGCATCTTCCGCGGCCTGACGGTCGAGGAGAACATCCTCGCCGTGCTCGAGCTGGTCGAGCCGAGCCGCGCCAAGCGCTCCACCCGGCTCGACCGTCTGCTCGCCGAGTTCTCGATCGAGCATCTGCGCCGCGCGCCCGCCCCGGCCCTTTCGGGTGGCGAGCGGCGACGCGTCGAGATCGCACGCTGCCTCGCCTCGGACCCGGCCTACGTCCTGCTCGACGAGCCTTTCGCCGGGGTCGACCCGATCGCCGTCAACGACATCCGGACCCTCGTCGGCCATCTGCGCGGGCGCGGCATCGGGGTCTTGATCACCGACCACAATGTGCGCGAAACGTTGGGGATAATCGACCGGGCATACATCTTGCATGAGGGCAGGATGCTGATGAGCGGCGCTCCGAGCGAGGTGGTCGCGGACGCCGACGTCCGGCGCGTCTATCTCGGCGAGGGCTTTCGCTACTGAACCGCCCCGCCGGCGGCGCGGGGCCGGCCCCGCGCGGCGAAGGGGGAGCGGGGCATGATCGGGCCGCGGCTGCAGATCCGGCAGAGCCAGCAGCTGGTGATGACGCCGCAGCTGCGTCAGGCGATCCAGCTCCTCCAGCTGAACAACCTCGAACTCGACCGCTTCCTCGAGAGCGAGCTGGAGCGAAACCCCCTGCTCCAGCGCGCCGAGAGCGGGTCCGACGCTCCGGCTCCACCTCCGAGGCCGGCCGAGCGGCTGGAGATCGCGCTCTCGGCGTCCGATCCCGGGGCCGCCGCCGGCCGCCTCGACGGCGGGGCGGAGAACCTATGGGACGCCGAGCCGACCCGCCGCATCGGCGGCTCGGGCGGCGGCGAGGGCGAGGCTCCCCCCCCGTTCGACGCCGCGGTCGCCGCGAGACCCGGCCGGCTCGAACTGCTCTGCGGGCAGATCCGCCTGATGGCCGCGCCGCCGGACGTGCGCGCCGTCGCCCTCCACCTCGCCGCCGAGGTCGACGGCAACGGTTGGCTCCGCGCAGACGCGGGGGAGACCGCCGCGCGCCTCCGCGTCCCGCCCGAGACCGTGGAGGCCGCGACGGCTCTCCTCCAGCGCTGCGAGCCGGCCGGCGTCGGCGCGCGAACCCTCGCCGAGTGTCTCGCCCTGCAGCTCGCCGCGCGGGGCCGCCTCGACCCCGCCATGAAGGCGTTGCTCGACCATCTGCCGCTGCTCGCCAGGGGCGACCTGCGCGCCCTCGCCCGCCGCTGCGGCGTCGAGCCGGACGGGATCCGGGATATGGCGGCGGAGCTGCGCGGGCTCGATCCCCGGCCCGGCCTCGGCCTCGGCGAGGGGCCCGCGCCCGCCGCGCCGCCCGACGTGCTGGTGCGCGCCGCGCCCGGCGGAGGCTGGGACGTGACGCTGAACGAGGCGACGCTCCCGCGTCTGCTCGTCGACCGGCGCTACGCCGCGCGCGTCTCGGGCGCCGGCGACGCGGCCGCCCGCGCCTTCGTCTCGGACTGCGCGCAGTCCGCCGCCTTCCTGCTGCGCAGCCTCGACCAACGCGCGCGCACCATCCTCGCCGTCGCCGGCGAGGTCGTGCGCCGGCAGGACGCGTTCCTGCGCGAGGGCGTCGCGGCGCTGCGCCCGATGACGCTGCGCATGGTGGCCGAGGAGATAGGCGTGCACGAAAGCACCGTCTCGCGCGTGGCCGCGGGCAAGCGCCTCGCCTGTCCGCGCGGGGCCTTCGATCTGCGCTGGTTCTTCAGCCAGGGCCTCGCCTCCGCCGACGGGGGAGAGGCGCATTCGGCCGTCGCCGTGCGCGCCCGCATCAGGGCGCTGATCGAGGCCGAGGACGCCCGCGCCACGCTCTCCGACGACGCTCTCGCCGAACGGCTCAAGACGGAGGGTGTCGATGTTGCGCGCCGCACCGTGGCCAAATATCGTGAGGCCATGAGCATTCCCTCCTCCACCCGTCGTCGGCGCCTGAAGGCGGGCGCGACCGCGGGTTGAGCGGCCCGGGGAAGGCTCGCGGCCCGGTCCGTTCCGACCGGCATCCACGGGAGGCTCCATGCACATCCAGGTCACCGGCAAGCAGATCGACATCGGCGAGGCCCTGCGCACCCATGCCGAGGAGCGCTTCATCGCCGCCGTGGAGAAGTATGCGGAGAATCCGATCGACAGCGTCGTGACCTTCTCGCGCGACGGGCACGAGATCGTCTGCGACGCGACCGCCCATCTCTCCACCGGGCTGCATGCCAAGGCCCGTGGCCGCGCCACCGATCCCTATGCGGCGGCCGAAGCCTCCTGCGACCGGCTGGAGAAGCAGCTCCGCCGCTACAAGCGCCGACTCAAGGATCACCACAAGGCGAGGGTCGAACCCGTCGCCGCCCTCGAGGCGCAGGCCTTCGTGCTCCGCGCGGAGGAGGAGGCCGAGGACGACGGCGGCGCCGAGGGCGGCGGCCAGCCGGTCGTCGTGGCCGAAATGCGTCATAGAATACAAAGGCTTACCGTCGGAGAGGCGGTGATGCAGATGGAGATGGCTGACGAGGTGTTTCTGCTCTTCAACAATGATTCCCACGGCGGGCTCAACGTGGTATTCCGCCGGCCCGACGGAAACATCGGCTGGGTGGACCCGGCCAACCTGCCGGACCGCTGAGGTCCGGCGACGCGAGCAGCAGGACACCGGCCGCCGGCCGCGCCGCCGACCCGGGGTTCATCCGGGCGACGACGGATCGGCCGGCGCACGGCTTCGCCGACGACAAGCGAGACGCCCATGACGCTTGACGCTCTCATCGCGCCTGACGCGGTCTTTCCGCATCTCCGGGCCGGATCGAAGAAACAGCTTCTGAACGACCTCGCGGGCCGCGCGGCGGACCGCCTTGGATTGGAGCCGCGCGCCGTCTTCGACGCTCTGATGGATCGCGAACGGCTCGGCGCCACGGCGATGGGACGCGGCGTCGCCGTGCCTCATGCGCGCATGCCGGGGGTGGAGCGCATCACCGGCTTCTTCGGGCGGCTGGAGAAGGGCGTCGACTTCGACGCGGCGGACGACGCTCCGGTGGACCTCGTCTTCCTCCTGATCGCGCCGGAGAGTTCGGGCGCCGACCATCTGCGCGCGCTGGCGCGGGTCTCGCGCCTCCTGCGTGACGAAGGCCGCTGCGCCAAGCTGCGCGCGACCTCGGATGCCGGCGCGCTCTACGCCATCCTGGTCGAGGATCTGGCCTCGGACGCAGCCTGACCCGGCCGCCGGTCAGGTCGCCGCGGGGCGGGCGCGAGGCCTTCGCTCCGTGCGGCGGATCGGCTCGAGCCGGGACCTGCGGCGGCTCGCGGTGCCGAAGGGCTGCGCGCTCGTCATCCGGCCGCCGAGACGATCCGCGATCATCGGCCGCCGCGTCGTGCCGAGACCCGACGAGGAAACCTCCTCGGGCCTCGGCCTCGGTCGGAGTTGAGCTGTACGGCCGGTCCGTGAACGCGCGGCGGCGGTCTCAGTGCGCGCTCACCGGCGTGCGGTCGTTCTGCCGCGCCAGCTGGAAGGCGAGGCCACGGTCGTCGGTCAGCGCCAGCCGGGCCCCCGATTCGTCGTGGATCGCGTAGATCTTGCGGTCGTCCTCCGGCGGCTGCGGCAGATCCGCGGCCTCCTCGGGGCGCAACTCGCGCACGTAGACGATGTCGCTCGGCAGCTCGAGCGCGTCGAAGGTCTTGGTCTCGTCGGTCATGGTCGGGCCTCCTGGGTCGGGGTCTCCTGTTTCGATACGATCCGGCGTCCGCTCAGTTCGGCGTGATCTTCACGGTCTGCACCACGCTCTCGGGCGCCCTGCGCCGGAGGTCGACATGCAGAAGTCCGTTGCCGAGGCTGGCGCTCTCGCACTCCATGCCCTCGGCGAGCACGAAGCTCTTCTGGAACTGCCGCGCCGCGATCCCGCGATGAAGGAACACGCGTTCCGCCTCGTCCTCGGACTGGCGGCCGCGGATCACGAGCTGGCGGTCCTCGACCGTGACCGAGAGATCCTCCTCCCGGAAGCCCGCGACCGCGAGCGTGATCCGGTAGGCGCCGTCTCCGCGCTGCTCGATGTTGTACGGCGGGTAGCCGTCGCTGGAACTCTTCGCGGTCCGTTCCACGAGTCGGTCCAGCTGTTCGAACCCGAGCAGGAACGGGTGCGAGGCGAAGGTCATCCGCGACATCAGGCGTCGTCCTCTCTCAAGCGACTTGCCGGCGGGGCCCCTGCCGAGGCGACCCCGTTCATCACTATACATGGGGTGTTCGGAGGCGCCGTTCAATCTCGGGGGGAGGATGCGCCGCGTCCCCGGCCAGCGGCAACGCGGGCCTCGCGGGCGCGGCGAGGCCGTTCCGCACCGTCCGTTCGGGCAGGTCAGGTGTGGGCCGGCGCGCCGTTCGGCAAGGCTCGAGGCCTCGGCGAGCGGACAC
>Ga0102943_1000679_pt1 | contig 22581 bp, 23 predicted proteins | sample SalPonC_black_MG_FD_78174 | JGI IMG/M metagenome (GOLD analysis project Ga0102943, IMG submission 78174) | Salt pond soil microbial communities from South San Francisco under conditions of wetland restoration - Salt Pond MetaG... | ecosystem: Environmental > Aquatic > Marine > Intertidal zone >...
CCTGAGCAACGGAAGCACGGGTCAACTCGTATGGGAATCCTCTCGCAGAGTCAGAGCTTTCGAGGGGCGGCATCAGTCGAGAGACGATCAGAACGAAAACGAGGCTGAATTGTGAGCGAGGGCGCGGCTGCGACAGGGGCGGCAACATACCGCGGCCACGACCATCTTCGCGGCGAACGCCATGCCGTCATTCCGGCTCCGTCCTCCGAAGGGGGGCGCTCGTCGTTCCCGATGTGACGCCATGTCATGACGCGAGCACTTCAGTGGCGCAACGTGGCTTCCGGAGACGACGCGACGATGGTCGGAGCGGCGATGCGCGCGTCAGCCGCGGGCGGAGTGAGCGGCGTCGGCGAGGGACTTCACGAAGGCGAGCACGTCGCCGGGGGCGTCGCCGCGGCCGATGCGCTCCACGATGGCCGAGCCCACCACGGCGCCGTCGGCGACGCGCGCGATCTCGGCCGCGCGCTCGGGCGAGCGGATGCCGAAGCCGACGCATACGGGGAGCCCGGTCTTCGCCTTGATCCGAGCCACCTCGGGACCGACGGCGTCGGCCGCGGCCTCCGCTGCGCCGGTGATGCCGGTGATCGAAACGTAGTAGACGAAACCCGAGGTGTTGCGGAGCACCGTCGGCAGGCGCTTGTCGTCGGTCGTCGGGGTGGCGAGGCGGATGAAGTTCAGGCCGGCCTTCTGCGCGGGGAGGCAGAGTTCGGCGTCCTCCTCCGGCGGCAGGTCCACGACGATGAGGCCGTCCACCCCGGCCGCCTGCGCGTCGGAGATGAAGCGGTCCACCCCGCGGTTGTAGATGGGGTTGTAGTAGCCCATCAGGATCACGGGCGTCTCGTCGTCGATCTCGCGCAGCGCGCGCACGAGGTCGAGCGTGCCGTCGAGCGTCATGCCCGCGGCGAGGGCGCGCTGGCCGGCGAGCTGGATCGCCGGTCCGTCCGCCATCGGGTCGGTGAAGGGCATGCCGATCTCGATCAGATCGGCGCCGGCTGCGGGAAGGCCGCGCACGATCTCGCGCGCGGCCTCCGGGGTCGGATCGCCGGCCATCACGAAGGGGACGAAGGCCGAGCGCCCTTCGGCGCGGAGCTTCGCGAAGCGGGCCTCGATGCGGCTCATGCGGTCTCGTCTCCCCCCTCGTGCCCGGTCGCGGGCGCCGGATCAGTCTTCCTTGCGGAAGAACTTCTTCTCGCGCGGGCGCCCGTCCCAGCCGGTCTTGCCGCCGCCGTCGCGGTCGCCGCCCCGGTCGTCGCGGCCCTTGTAGCCGTCGCGGTCGCCGCCCCGGTCGTCGCGGCCCTTGTAGCCGCCCCGGTCGTCGCCGCGGGGCTTGTAGCCGCCACGGTCGCCGCCCCGATCGTCGCGACCCTTGTAGCCGCCGCGATCGCCGCCCCGGTCGTCGCCGCGCGGCTTGTAGCCGCCACGGTCGCCGCCGCGGTCGTCACGGCCCTTGTAGCCGCCGCGATCGGCGCTGTGGTCCCGCGATTCCCACTTGTTGAGCAGCTTTTCGTCGAAGCTGTCGCGGCCGATGCGGCCTTCGTGGCACCACACCACGTTCACCGTCTGTTCCTCCAGGCTCTCCACCGCCATCCGCATGGAGCCGGAGATCAGGACGACCATGTCGCCCGGTTCGAACTTGGACACGTAACGTAACCTCGTCTGGCCCCCGCAGGGGCGTGGGTCGGCCGGCCGTCTTCGCGGCGGGCCCTTCTCTCAGATGGACGCTCCGAGCGCTTCGGCGACGGTGAAGATGTCCTTGTCGCCCCGACCGCACATGTTCAGGACCATCAGGTGGTCGCGCGGCAATTCCGGGGCGAGACGCTTTACATGCGCCAGCGCGTGGCTGGGTTCAAGAGCGGGGATGATGCCTTCCGTCTCGCAGCAGAGCGTGAACGCCTCCAGCGCCTCGGCGTCGGTGACGGAGACGTATTCGACGCGGCCCATGTCATGCAGCCAGGCATGTTCGGGCCCGATGCCGGGATAGTCGAGCCCGGCGGAGATGGAATGGCCCTCGAGGATCTGGCCGTCGTCGTCCTGCAGAAGATAGGTGCGGTTGCCGTGCAGCACCCCCGGCCGCCCGCCGGTGAGCGAGGCGGCGTGCTCGTTGCGCTCGTCGACGCCGTGGCCGCCGGCCTCGACGCCGATGATGCGCACCGAGGGGTCGTCGAGGAACGGGTGGAACAGGCCCATCGCGTTGGAGCCGCCGCCGATGCAGGCGACGAGGCTGTCGGGGAGGCGCCCCTCCCGGGCCTGCATCTGCTCGCGCGTCTCGCGGCCGATGATCGACTGGAAGTCGCGCACCATCGCCGGGTAGGGGTGCGGACCAGCCACGGTGCCTATGCAGTAGAACGTGTCGGCGACGTTGGTGACCCAGTCGCGCAGCGCCTCGTTCATCGCGTCCTTCAGCGTGCCGCGGCCGGAGGTCACGGGCACGACCTCCGCGCCGAGGAGGCGCATGCGGAAGACGTTGGGCTTCTGCCGCTCGACGTCGGTGGCGCCCATGAAGACGATGCATTTCAGCCCGAAGCGGGCGCAGACGGTGGCGGTGGCGACGCCGTGCTGGCCGGCGCCCGTCTCGGCGATGATGCGGGTCTTGCCCATGCGGCGGGCCAGCAGGATCTGGCCGAGCACGTTGTTGATCTTGTGCGCGCCGGTGTGGTTCAGCTCGTCGCGCTTGAGGTAGACCTTGGCGCCGCCGAGGCGCTCGGTCAGCCGCTCCGCGAAGTAGAGGGGGGAGGGGCGGCCGACGTAATGCGCCCAGAGGTCCTGCATCTCCGCCTCGAAGGCGGGGTCCTCCTTGGCGCGCTCGTATTCGGCCTCGAGCTCGAGGATCAGCGGCATCAGCGTCTCGGAGACGAAACGGCCGCCGAAGATGCCGAAGCGGCCGGTCTCGTCCGGGCCGGTGCGGAAACTGTTGAGGCCGTCGGGGCTCATGGGCGCGCTCTCCCTTGCGTTTGTCGAAGGTCTAACCGGGCCCGCAGGCCGGGTCGATAGGTCAGGTGGGCGCGGTGGAACCGGCGGGGAACGGATACGTTGTGCGCCGCGCAAGGACGCGAAAAGGAGCGACCATGACCGCCGAGATCCGGACCGACGTGTTCCCCGTGCGCAAGATGGCGCTGGAGAACGAGGATTTCCGCCGCGTGCTGCGCACCGGCGAGAAGACGCAGGTGGTGCTGATGTGCATTCCGGAGGGAAAATCCATCGGGCTCGAGACGCATGACGGCCACGACCAGGTCCTGGTCTTCGTGCAGGGCGAGGGCCTCGCGAAGATCGGCGGGACCGAGAGCCTCGTGACCGACGGCGACCTCGCCTTCGTGGGCGCGGGCGAGGAGCACGACTTCGTCAACACCGGCGAGGGGCCGCTGAAGCTCTACACCACCTATTCCCCGCCCGAGCACGCGCCGGGCGAGCGCGACGTCACCAAGGACGAGGCGGAGGAGGGCTGACGCCCCCCGACATGCGCGGTCGCCCGGGGGGGGCGTCGTGCGTCGCCGGCCGCCCGCCGAGGCTCGGCGGCGTCGCTCAGCGGGCCTCGGGTCCGCCATCGGGAACGAGCCGCGCCTTGAAGCCCGCATGGGTGCGTTCGAAGCCTTGCGCCCGCCAGAAGCGGTGGGCGTCGCTTCGCGCCTCGTTGGAGGTGAGCTGCGCGAGGGTGGCGCCGGCGGCGCGCGCCTCCGCCAGGGCGTGCGCGACGAGCGCGGCGCCGATGCCCTCGCCCCGCCGGGCGGCGGCGGTGCGGACCGATTCGATCTCGGCCCGCGTCGCGCCCCGATGCGCGAGGCCGGGGATCAGGATCAGTTGCAGGCAGCCGACCACCGCGCCGTCGTCGAGCGCGACCAGCAGGCGGTTGCCGGGCTGCGCCCGCATCGCCGCGAAGGCGCGGGCGTAGGCGGGGTCGCCCGGGCGTTCGCGCGCGGCGCCGAGCGCGTCGTCGTGAAGAAGGGCGACGACGGCCGGAAGGTCCGCCTCGGTCGCGTCGCGGAAGGTCGGCGTCATGGCGTCCGCTCCGGCGGAGGGCGGCGCGGCGCGCCGCGGGCGAGGCGCCGCGCCGGCAAGCGCGGCGCGGGCGGTCAGAGCGCGGCGTAGACCGCACGCTCGAACCGGTCGTAGGCGGCGAGGGCGTTGGGGTCCACGAACGGCAGATGCTGCATCATCAGCACCGCCGTCACGCCCGCCGCGGGGTCGATCCAGTAATGCGTGTTCATCACCCCCGCCCAGGACAGCGCGCCGGAGCGGCGGCGGCCGGGGATGTCGTCCTCGTTGCGCATGAAGCCGAGGGTGAAGCTCTTCTCGATCTCCGGAAAGAGGTCGATGTCGGCGCCGAGCTGGGGATTGGTGGTCGGCTGGCGGGTGAGGCGCAGATCGCCGATGGCGTTCTCGGACATCGCCGCCACCGTCTCGGGCGCGAGCACGCGGGCGCCGTCGAGCTCGCCCCCGTTCAGGACCATGCGGCAGAAGCGGGCGTAGTCCCCGGCGGTCGAGTTCAACGCGTGGCCCATGCCGTAGAACTCGGGATGGGAGGGCAGTTCCATCTCGATGACCTTCCAGCCCTCCGGCGTCGCCGCGTGCACGGCCACCTTGCGGGCGGTCATCTCGGGGGTGAACTCGACGTCGGTGTCCGCCATGCCGAGCGGATCGAAGATCTCGCGCTTCAGGAAGGCGTCGATGCGCTCGCCCGCCGCCTCCTCCACGCAGAGGCCGAGCCAGTCCGTGCTCATGCCGTAGGCCCAGTCCGTGCCGGGATCGAACTGCATCGGGAAGAACTTCAGGGCCGATTTCCGCCCGGTGAGGGTCGGCGCGCCCTCGACGTGTTTCATGTAGCGGTCCTGCCCGGCGTTCCAGATGTCGTAGGTCATGCCGGAGGTGTGGGTCATCAGGTGTCGGATGGTGCAGGGCGTCTTCGGCCGGCGCAGGCGCGGCGTCTCGCCGTCCCAGCCGTCCAGGACCGGGATCTCCGCGAACTCGGGCAGGATCGCCTCGACCGGGGTGTCGAGGCCGAGGCTGCCCTCCTCCACCAGCTTGAGGGCCGCGGCGGTGCCGATCGCCTTGGTCATGGAGAAGATGCGGAACACGCTGTCGGTCGTCATCGGCTGGCCGCCGCCGAGGGCGCGCTCGCCATGCGCGGACGCGTGGATCACGCCGTTCCGGTCGGCGACGACGGCGGTGAGGCCGGGGCTCAGACCGTCGGCGACGACGGAGTCCAGCGTCTCCGAGATGGCGGCGTGTTCGGGCATCGTTCTTCTCCCATCCGCGCCGCGTTCCGGGGCCGTGCGGCGAGTTCGGCGCGAGGTTAGCGGGCCGCGATGCGCTCCGCCATGGGCTCCCGCCCGCCGGACCCGCGAAGGCCTCGGTCCGGCCCCGGGCGACCATCGTCGCATTGCGGTTCGGGGCCCCGCCGCCGGACGGTCCTCGCGCGATCCGTGCGAGAAGGAGGAAGCCGTGACGAGACTCGCGATCTTCGTCGTCGCCGCCGTGGCGTCGGCCGCGGCGCCGGGCGCCGCGCAGACGAACGCCGCCGACGCCATCGAGCCGGGGACCTACGTCCGGTCCTCCGACGCCGGGTGCGGGACGCTGACCAAGGGCGACGGGCTCGCCTACGTCTGGGACCGCGGCTGCGACGGCGCCGTCGATTACGAGGGGGATAACGTCTGGTCCCGCGGCTCGGTCGTCTACATCGACGCGGCGACGCTCTCGCTCCGCTCGGTCTCCCCCGAGCGGCTCGAGGGGATATGGAAGCTTCGCGACCGCTCCGGCGAGGTGGTGTTCGAGCGGCGCTGATCCGCGACGGGCGTCAGGCCGCCGCGTCCGCCTCCGAGGCCGCCGCAAGGAAGGCGCCGATGCGGGCGGGGTCCTTCTCGGCCGGGCGGGCCTCGACGCCCGAGGAGACGTCGAGCTGGCGGGCGCCGGTGAGGCGGACGGCCTCGGCGGCGTTCTCCGGCGTCAGGCCGCCGGCGAGCATCCAGGGCACGCCGATGCGCCGGCCCGAGAGCAGGCGCCAGTCGAAGGCGAGGCCGTTGCCGCCGGGGAGCGCCGCGCCGCGAGGCGGCTTGGCGTCGATCAGGAGCTGGTCGGCGGCGCGGGCGGCCTCCGCCAGGGCGGGGAGGTCCGTCTCGTCGGCGACGCCGACGGCCTTCATCACCGGCAGGCCGTGGCGGGCGCGGAGGGCGGCGACGCGCTCGGGCGATTCGCGGCCGTGCAGCTGGAGCATGTCGATCGGCGCGGCCTCGAGCAGGGCGTCGAGCAGGGCGTCGTCGGCGTCGACGGTCAGCAGCACCTTGCAGAGGCCCGGCGGCGCCTCGACCGCGAGGGCGGCGAGCGCGGCGGCGTCGAGATGCCGGGGCGACTTCGGAAAGTGGACGAAGCCGGCATAGGTCGCGCCCGCCGCGGCGACGGCGGCGAGGTCCGCCGGCCGGGTCAGCCCGCAGATCTTGACGCGGACGGTCACCGCGGCGTTCAGGCGCGCTCGAGGCCGAGGACGTCGTCCTCAGGGTCCTGGCCGAGCTTGGCGCGCAGGTCCTTGTTCTCGCGGTAGAGGCGCGCGGCCTCGGAGCGGTAGCGCCGCTCCTCGCGCCGGTGGGTGCGTTCGCGGACCATCTCGAGCGTCAGGCCGACCACCACGCCCACGAAGATCGCGGCGAGCAGGGCCAGGTAGATCGGCATCTCGAAGTCGTTGGGCCAGGAGGCCATGGGCTCGGGCAGCGGCATCCCGTCAGGCCAGACGTGCAGCTCCACCAGACCGCGGTTGGCGATCGCGAGCAGGACGGCCAGGACGGCCAGAAGGACGAGAAGAAGATACTTCAGGATGCGCACGAGGCTCTCCGCTGTCTTCAGGTCCGGCCGCGTGCGGGACTGCGGCCGGGGCGCTCACGGGCTCAGTCGTCGTCGTCGCCTTCGGCGCCGTCGTTGAGGCGCAGGCGCAGTTCCTTGCCCGTCTTGAAGAAGGGGACGTGCTTCTCCGGCACCGGCACGCTCTCCCCCGTGCGGGGGTTGCGGCCCATGCGGGCGTCGCGGCGCTTCACCGAGAAGGCGCCGAAGCCGCGCAGCTCCACCCGGTCGCCGGAGGCGAGGGCCGAGGCGATCTCTTCGAACACCGTCGAGACGATCCGCTCCACGTCGCGATGATAGAGATGCGGGTTCTCCTCGGTGAGGCGCTGGATCAGTTCGGATTTGATCATGCGACCCTCCCCCGGTCGACGCTGAGCTCGCGCCGTCTTGCGTCCCGACGGCAGGCTTTGAAGCTTGGCCCGAAAGGGCTTTTGTGTCGACCTTGTTTTGACGCCGGGCGAAACGCCCGGCGCCGGCTCAATCGAGGATCGCGTAGAGGCGGGGGCCGTGCTTCAGCCGCTCGAGCCGCCGCAGCGCGGTCGCGGCGGAGAGGCCGAGCAGCCGGTCGAGCAGGGCGACCTCCCGGGGCACCTCGCGCTCGACCACCGGCAGGCGCTCGTCGATCCCCTCGCCGGTGAGCCAGTCCCGGGCCTCCTCGGGACCGCCGAGCGCGTCGATCAGCCCGCGCGCCTGCGCCTGGCGGCCCGTGAAGACCCGCCCGTCCGCCACGTCCTCCAGCGCCGAACCGGAAAGGCCGCGTCGCAGGCCCACGAGGTCGCGGAACCAGACGTAGCTGTCCTCGAGCAGCGTCTCCTGCCACGCCTCGACCTCGGGCGGGGTCTCGGAGAACGGCGAGGGCCGGGCCTTGTAGACGTCCGAGCGGCGCTCCTCGACGCTGACGCCGATCCGATCGAGCAGGCCGCGGAAATCCGGATACTGCGCGACGACGCCGATCGAGCCGGTCAGCGTGTTGCCGCGCGAGACGACGTGATCGGCGGCGATGGCGGCGATGTAGCCGCCGGAGGCCGCGACCTCGCCCATCAGGGCGACGACGGGCTTGTTCTCGGCCACGGCGCGGACGGCGTCGTAGAGCGCCTCGGCCCCCGTGGCGGTGCCGCCGGGGCTGTCGATCCGGAGGATCAGGGCCCTGGCGTCCGGATCTTCGGCGATCTCGCGGATCAGAGCGTCGCGCTCGTCGTCGACGGTGATCACGCCGAGCACGTCGAAGCGCGCGACGTGGGGGCCCGAGGGGCCCGCGCCCGCCGTCGTGGCGAGCCACAGCCCCCAGCCCACGAGGCCGAGGACGATCAGCGTCACCACGCGCCAAAAGGTGAAGAGGCGCCGTTTCGGGCGCCTCTCGTTCTCGGTCCGGCGGATCGGGTCGGCCGGGGCGGCGGCGGACGACGGGGCCTTCGCCCCGCCGGCCGAAGCCTCCGGCGGCCTGTCCCAGGGACGATCGGTCACGCCGCCCTCACTCGCCCTCGCCGCGCTCGCGGAGCGCCGCGCCGAGGATGTCGCCGAGCGAGGCGCCCGAGTCCGAGGACCCGTACTGCTGCACCGCCTCCTTCTCCTCGGCGATCTCGCGCGCCTTGATGGAGAGGGAGAGGCGACGCGAGGCCTTGTCGACGTTGGTCACGCGGGCGTCGACCTTGTCGCCGGGCTGGAAGCGCTCGGGGCGCTGGTCGGCCCGGTCGCGCGCCAGGTCGGAGCGGCGGATGAAGGCCTTCATGCCCTCGTGCTCGACCTCGATGCCGCCGTCCTCGATCTTGGTGACCGTGACGGTGACGATCGCGCCGCGCTTCACGCCCTCGACCGCGGTGGCGAAGCTGTCCTCGCCGAGCTGCTTGACGCCGAGGGAGATGCGCTCCTTCTCCACGTCCACGTCGAGCACCACGGCCTTGACCACGTCGCCCTTCTGGTAGTCCTGGATCGCCTGGTCGCCCGGGCGGTCCCAATCCAGATCGGACAGGTGGACCATGCCGTCGATGTCGCCCTCGAGGCCGATGAAGAGGCCGAACTCGGTGATGTTCTTCACCTCGCCCTCGACCTCGGTGCCGGTCGGGAAGTTCTCGGCGAAGGCCTCCCACGGGTTCTGCAGGGTCTGCTTGAGACCGAGCGAGACGCGGCGCTTCACCGGATCGACGTCGAGCACCATCACCTCGACCTCCTGGGAGGTGGAGACGATCTTGCCGGGGTGCACGTTCTTCTTGGTCCAGCTCATCTCGGAGACGTGGACCAGACCCTCGACGCCCGGCTCCAGCTCCACGAAGGCGCCGTAGTCGGTGATGTTGGTGACGCGGCCCATCAGCTTCATGCCGGCGGGGTACTTGGCCTCGACGCCCTCCCACGGATCGGCCTGAAGCTGCTTCATGCCGAGCGAGATGCGGTGCGTCTCCTTGTTGATCTTGACGACCTGGACCTTCACCGTCTCGCCGATGTTGACGATCTCGGAGGGGTGGTTGACGCGCCGCCAGGCCATGTCGGTGACGTGCAGCAGGCCGTCGACGCCGCCGAGGTCCACGAAGGCGCCGTAGTCGGTGATGTTCTTCACCACGCCGTCGACGACTTCGCCTTCCTTGAGGCGCGCGACCACCTCGGCCCGCTGCTCGGCGCGGCTCTCCTCGAGCACGGCGCGGCGCGAGACGACGATGTTGCCGCGGCGGCGGTCCATCTTGAGGATCTGGAAGGGCTGCGGCACGCCCAGCAGGGGCGTGATGTCGCGCACCGGGCGGACGTCGACCTGGGAGCCGGGCAGGAACGCCACGGCGCCGCCGAGATCCACGGTGAAGCCGCCCTTGACCCGGCCGAAGATCTGACCCTCGACGCGGGCCTCCTTCTCCTCGGCCGCCTTCTCGAGGCGGTCCCAGGCCTCCTCGCGGCGGGCCTTGTCGCGGCTGAGGACGGCCTCGCCGCGCGCGTTCTCGACACGGTCGAGGAACACCTCGACCTCGTCGCCGGGCGAGAGATCCGCGTCCTCTCCGGCCTTGGAGAATTCCTTGAGGTCGACTCGGCCTTCCATCTTGAAGCCGATGTCGACGACGGCCTGGCCGTTCTCGACCGCGAGCACCTTGCCGCGGACGACGCTGCCCTCTTCGGGCGTCTTGAGCTCGAAGCTCTCGTCGAGGAGCTGTTCGAACTCCTCCATGGTGGCGGTTGCCATAAAGTCGCGTCTCCGTTTCGTTTCGTCTATTCGGGCCGGCCGGTTGGCTCCGGCGGTCTTGTGCGGGTCGAAGCGGGGGTCTTGGGAACGCGCGAAGGCCCGGGCGCGGAGCCCCGAGCCTGCTCGATCAGCCTTCGCGTTTCTCGGCTATCAGATCCGCCGCTTCGGCGATGGCGCGGTCTATAGTCAATTCCGTGGTGTCGAGCAAGAGGGCGTCCGGCGCGGGGCGCATCGGCGCGTCGGCGCGCCCGGCGTCGCGCGCGTCGCGGCGGCGGAGGTCGGCCAGCACCGCCTCGAGCGTGACGCCGGTATGGGCGAGCTCGGCGTGGCGGCGCCGGGCGCGGGTCTCGTCGGAGGCGGTGACGAAGAGCTTCACGTCGGCCTCCGGGCAGACCACGGTGCCGATGTCGCGCCCGTCGAGCACCGCGCCCCCCTCGCGTCGCGCGAAGTCGCGCTGAAAGGCGAGCAGGGCGGCGCGCACCTCCGGGATCGCGGCGACCTGGGAGGCGGCCTCTCCGGCCTCGCCGGTGCGCAGGTCCGGGGCCTCGAGGTCCTCGGGCGCCAGCGCCTCGGCCGCGGCGATGGCGGCATCGGGCGGGATCGGATCGCCCGCGGCGGCGCGGGCCTTCACGCCGACGGCGCGGTAGAGGAGCCCCGTGTCGAGATGCGCGAGGCCGAAGCGCTCCGCCAGCGCGCGGGCGAGCGTGCCCTTGCCCGCCGCCGCCGGCCCGTCGATGGCCACGGTGAAGCGCGTCTCCGCCACGCCGCTCAGGCCGCCGCGCCGTCCGCGAAACGCGCGCCGAGGCGGGTCATCAGCGGCCGGAAGGCGGGAAAGCTGGTCGCGATGGGCGCCGCGTCGTCCACCGTGATCGGCCGGCGGGAGGCGAGGCCGGCGACCAGGAAGCTCATGGCGATGCGGTGGTCGAGCCGCGCCGCCACCGTCGCGCCGCCGGGCAGGCCCTTCGGGCCGAGGCCGTGGACGGCGAGCGAATCCTCGGTCTCCTCGACGCGCGCGCCGCAGGCCTCGAGCCCGCGCGCCATGGCGTCGATGCGGTCCGATTCCTTCACGCGCAGTTCCGCCACCCCGCGCATCACCGTCGTCCCCTCGGCATAGGCGGCGAGGACGGCGAGGATCGGGTATTCGTCGATCATGCTCGGCGCGCGGGCGGGCGGCACCTCGATCCCGCGGAGCGTCGAGAAGCGCGCCACGAGATCGGCCGTCGGCTCCCCGCCCTCTTCGCGCGGGTTCTCGAGCGCGAGGTCGGCGCCCATCTCGCGCAGCGTGTCGATCAGCCCGGCGCGGGTGGGGTTCAGGCCGATGCCGGGCAGGCGGACCTCCGAGCCCTCGACGATCAGCGCCGCGGCGAGGGGGAAGGCGGCGGAGGAGGGGTCGCGCGGCACGGCGAGGCGCTGCGGGCTCAGCTCCGGCTCGCCGTGGAGGCGGATCAGGCGCCCCGCCCGCGTCGTCTCCGTCTCCAGCGTCGCGCCGAAGGCGGCGAGCATCCGCTCGGTGTGGTCGCGGGTGGCCTCGGGCTCGATCACCTCGGTGGCGCCGGGGGCGTTCAGGCCGGCGAGAAGCACCGCCGACTTCACCTGCGCCGAGGCGACGGGCAGCGCGTAGCGCACCGGCATCGGGTGTTCGGCGCCGGTCAGCACCAGCGGCAGGCGCCCGCCGGAGCGGCCGCGCGCCTCGGCCCCGAACAGCGCCAGAGGCTCCGTGATGCGGCCCATCGGGCGGCCGCGGAGCGAGGCGTCGCCGGTGAAGCAGGCGGAGACCGGGGTGGTCGCCATCGCGCCCATGACGAGGCGGACGCCGGTGCCGGAGTTGCCGCAGTCGATCACGTCCGCCGGTTCCGCGAAGCCGCCGACGCCGACGCCGGCGACGCGCCAGGATCCGGGCGCGAGGCGCTCGACCTCGGCGCCGAAGGCGCGCATCGCCTCGGCGGTGCGCAGCACGTCCTCGCCCTCCAGCAGACCCTCGATCCGGGTCTCGCCGACCGCGAGCGCGCCGAGGATCAGCGCCCGGTGGGAGACCGACTTGTCGCCGGGGATCTCCGCCTCGCCCCGCAGCGGCGGCGCGGCGGCGGCGGTCAGCGGCTGGACGGGACCGTCATGGGACATCGGGGAGGCTTCCGGAACGGACGGCGGAGGATCGGGCCGGGGTCTAGCGCGGCGCGCCGCGGGGGTCCAGCCGCCCGGGCCGGGCGCCCCGGAGGCGCGCGAAGCGCCGACGCGCGGCGAGCGGGGGCTCGACGCCCCCCGAGCCGCGAGCCCCGCTCAGAGCCGGCGGAACGTCAGGTAATGCGGCGTGCGCCCTTCTCGTAGCGCCTTCGCCTCGTAGCGGGTCGACGGCCAGCCCGCCCACGGCTCGCGCCAGTCGCGCGGCCCCTCGGCGGTCCATTCGAAGGCCGGATGCGCGCGGATCGCGGCGAGGCTGTGGCGCACGTAGATCTCGATGTCCGTCGCGACGCGCAGCTCGGCCCCCGGCGCGAGGACGCGCGCGAGGGGGTCCAGCGTCTCGGGGTTCACGATGCGCCGCTTGGCGTGGCGCGCCTTCGGCCAGGGATCGGGGTAGAGCACGTAGGCGCGGGCGATCGAAGCGTCGGGCAGCACGTCGAGCAGGTCGCGCGCGTCTCCCATGTGCAGGCGCACGTTGCCGATGCCGCGGCGCGACAGCGCCGAGAGGCACATGGCGACGCCGTTCACGAAGGTCTCGCAGCCGATCAGCCCGAGCTCGGGGTGGGCCTCGGCCGTCGCCAGCATGTGCTCGCCGCCGCCGAAGCCGATCTCGAGATGCACCGCCCGCGGGCGCGGCTCGAACAAGGCGCCGGGGTCGATGCGTTCGCGCTCGGGGTTCTCCTCCCAGCCGACGCGCGGCACGGCGAGGCGCGGCAGCAGCGTCTCCAGCAGCGCCTCCTGCCCGGGACGCAGCGCCTTGCCGTGGCGCCGGCCGTGCAGGTTGCGCCAGGGGGCGCCGTCTTCGCGGTGCGGAACGGGGCGCTTGGCGGACATGGCCTTCGGATCGCGGGGGCTGGAACGGGGTCGCCCCGGCGCGAGGGCCGGGGCGACGGTCGGTCGGGGCGGACGTGGAGCCGCCGGGGCTCAGACCTCGGACTTCAGCTCGTCCACGAGGTCCGTCTTCTCCCAGGAGAAGCCGCCGTCCGCATCCGGGTGCCGGCCGAAATGGCCGTAGGCGGCGGTGCGGGCGTAGATCGGCTTGGCGAGGTCGAGATGCTCGCGGATGCCGCGCGGACGCAGGTCCATCACCTTCGCGACGGCCTGCTCGATCCGCTCCTCGGGCACCTCGCCGGTGCCGTAGGTGTCGGCGTAGATCGAGAGCGGCTTGGCGACGCCGATCGCGTAGGAGAGCTGGATGGTGCACTTCTTGGCCAGACCCGCCGCGACGACGTTCTTGGCGAGATAGCGCGCCGCGTAGGCGGCCGAGCGGTCCACCTTCGTCGGATCCTTGCCGGAGAACGCGCCGCCGCCGTGCGGGGCGGCGCCGCCGTAGGTGTCGACGATGATCTTGCGCCCGGTCAGGCCCGCGTCGCCGTCCGGGCCGCCGATCACGAAGGCCCCGGTCGGGTTCACGTGCCACTCGGTGTCGTCGTGGATCCAGCCGCCGGGCAGTTCCTCGCGGATGTAGGGCTCGACGATGGCGCGCACGTCGTCGGAGCTCATCCTGTCGTCGAGGTGCTGGGTCGAGAGCACGATCGAGGTCACGCCGACGGGCTTGCCGTGCTCGTACTTCACCGTGAGCTGGGACTTCGCGTCCGGGCCGAGCATCGGCTCCTTGCCGGACTTCCGCACCTCGGCCAGCCGCTTGAGGATGGCGTGGGAGTAGAGGATCGGGGCGGGCATCAGTTCCGGCGTCTCGTCGGTGGCGTAGCCGAACATGATGCCCTGGTCGCCGGCGCCGTCCTTCTCCACGCCCTGCCAGATGTGGGCGGACTGCTCGTGCAGATAGTTCGAGATCTTCAGGTTGTTCCAGTGGAACCCCTTCTGCTCGTAGCCGATGTCCTTCACGCACTCGCGGACGATGTCGGGCACCGCCTCCATCATCCGCACGAGGTTGGATTGGTCGGCGAGGCCGACCTCGCCCCCGACGACCACGCGGTCGGTCGTCGCGAACACCTCGCAGGCGACGCGGGCGAGCGGCTCCTGGGCGAGAAACGCGTCCAGCACCGCGTCCGATATCCTGTCGCAGACCTTGTCGGGGTGGCCTTCGGAGACGGATTCGGACGTGAAGATATAGCTGTCGCGGGCCAAGGCATCGCTCCTGTCAAGGGAAGCCCGGCTGCCGAGGCCGGGCGGGATCGGGGCGTCGAAAGGCGCGCTTGGCTTACCCGCAGTCGCGTGGAGGGGTCAAGTTGACGCGCCGGCAGCCCCCCGTCGGCGCCCCGGCCGTCAGCGCGCGCCCGACCGCCGGCGCCGCGCGCCGAGCGCCGCGAGCCCGAGCAGCGCCAGCGCCGCCGCCGCGAAGGGCGCGTCGCCGGTCCTCGCGTAGGGCGTCGGCGCGAGCGGGGGCGGCAGCGGCGCCTGCAGCGCGCCGGCCTCGTTCAGGCCGAGCCGCGCCGTGACCCGGCCCTTGGCGTCGATCACCGCGGAGATGCCGGTGTTCGCGGCGCGGACCACCGGCAGCCCCTGCTCGATGGCGCGCATCCGGGCCTGCTGGAAATGCTGGCGCGGGCCGGCGGAGGTCCCGAACCACGCGTCGTTGGTGACCTGCACGATCCAGTCCGGTCGCTCCGCGAGCGGCGGCAGATAGTGCGGGAAGATGGTCTCGTAGCAGATCTGCGGCGCGACGGGCGGCAGGGCCGGCAGGTCCAGCGTCCGCGGCCCCGGCCCGGCGCCGAATCCCGCGCTCTCGCCCACCAGCAGGCCGAGGCCGAAGCGCGAGAGGACGCCGTGGAAGGGCAGGTATTCGCCGAAGGGCACGAGCCGGTGCTTGTCGTAGACGGCGAGGATCCCGCCCTCCGGCGAGACGGCGGCGAGGGCGTTGCGCCAGGCGCCGGTCCCCTCCCCCGCGACGCGGCGCACGCCGAGGAGGACGGGCGCGCCCGCCGCGCTCTCGGCGATCAGGCGCCGGGCGGTCGCGTCGCGCTCGAGGACGTAGGGCACCGCCGTCTCGGGCCAGATCACGACGTCGGGACGCGGGGCGTCCGGGTCCGAGGAGAGACGGCGCAGGCGGTCGAAGAACACCGGGATCAGCTCCGGGCGCCATTTGTCGCGCTGGGCGGCGTTGGGCTGGACTATGCGGACGACGGGGCGCCCGTCCGTCGTCGCCACCGGAGCGGCGAGGCGCGCCCCGCCCCAGATCCAGCCGGCGGCGAGGAGCGCGACGAGGACCGCCGACGCCGCCGCCGCGCGGCCCCGCCGCCCGGAGATCAGCGGCCCGGCCGGCGCCGCCGCGGCCGCGAGGAGCAGGAGGCCGAGCCCGTGCGGGCCGGTCAGCGCCGCGACCTGCGCCAGCGGCGTCTCGGCGAGCGCGTAGCCCGGCAGCGCCCAGGGGAAGCCGGTGAGGACGTGGCTGCGGGCGAACTCCGCCCCGCCCAGCGCCGCGGCGAAGGCGGCCGGCAGCCAGGGCGAGGCCCCGGCGAGGCGGCGCGCGACCGCCGCCGCGAGGCCCCAGAACAGCGCCAGACCCGCCGCCATGCCGGCGACGGCGAAGGGCGCCATCCAGCCGTGCCGCGCGGCGTCGACGAAGCACGCCTCGGCGATCCAGAACAGGCCCGAGAGGAAGAAGCCGAAGCCCGCCGCCCAGCCGAGGCGGAACGCCTCGCGCCCCGGCGAGCGGGCCAGCAGCAGGACCAGACCCGGCACGGCGAGCAGGACCAGCGGCCAGAGGAACGCGGGCGGCTGCGCCAGCGTCAGCGCGAGGCCCGCCAGCGCCGCGAGGCCGAGCCGGCGGCGCGGCGTCGCCGCAAGCCGCGCGGCGCGCGAGGGCGGCGGGCCGGCGGCCTCCGTCATCGGCGCGCCCCGGCCGGGCGCGCGGGCGGGGCCCGCCCGGCGTCGGGGCGGCCGGTCACGGCGTCTCCTCCACGGCGGGCTCGCGCCAGAGCAGGCGGTGCAGGAGATGCTCGCCCTCCAACCCCTTCAGGACCGCGTGCACGGAATCGTCGAAGGCGAGCCCCGGCCCGTCGCCGCCCATCAGGCGCGTCGCCTCCGAGACCCGGATCTCGTCCGGCGCCGCCGCCGCGGCGATGCGGGCGGCCTTGTTGACCACGCCGCCGAGCACGTCGTCCACGGTCCGCACGAGGTCGCCGGCATGCAGTCCGATGCGCATGTGGAGCCGCGGCTCGGTCGCGAGCGCGGCGTTCGCGCGCTGGATCTCGGCGGCCGCGCCCATCGCCGCGCGGGCCGAGGCGAAGGACGAGAGGGTGCCGTCCCCGAGCGACTTGGCCAGCGTGCCGCCCGCGGCCTCCACCCGGGCCGTGACCAGGCCGACATGCTCGCGCACGATCCGGCTCCAGGCCGCGTCGCCGGCCGCGGCGGCGAGGGGCGTGCTGTCGACGAGGTCGGTGAACATGATCGAGGCGATGCCGGTCTCCGCGATCTCCAGCCGCCGGGCCGAGACGGCGGAGGCGAGCTCCTCGAGGCTGCGCGACTCGTATCCCATCGCCTCGATGTTCGGGGTCGGGGTGGAGTGGTGGAAATGCACGATGCGCCAGATCCCCTCCTCCAGCGAGAGGACGAAGCTGCTGCGCATCGGCGAGCGCTTGTTCGCCTCGGGCTGGTGGACGGTGTAGGTCGCATGGGCCCAGCCGACGGCGCCGGCCTCCCAGCCGACGGCCGCGACGTCCTCGACCGCCAGCCCGGCCTGCCCGTCGGTGAAGGCCGCGAAGGCCTGGCGCATCGCCTCGGCGCCGAAGACCTCGCCCGCGTCCGTCCCGACATAGGAGAGGGCGGCCGAGCGCGAGAACAGGCCCGTGGCCGCCGCGCTCCGCCGTGCGCCGTAGTTGACCAGCCAGCGCGCGACGACGGCGGCGATCTCCGGCGAGGGGCTGAAGGGATCCGTCATGCGCTCCGCCTCCCCGGCGCCGTCGTGCCTGCGTCGCGGCCCGCGGCCGGCCGCGACTCGGTCCGGCACGTCGGCGCCGGGGGAATCAGTCCGTCGCCGCACGGCGCGCCGGGCGCCGTGCGGTCATTCGGCGGCGCGGGGGGCGGCGCGCGCCGGGCGCGCCTCGACCGGGCGCTCCCGTTCGCCGGGATGCGGACGGCCGGCGTCGCGATGGGGCGGGCGCGGCGCGGGCGCCGGGCTCTCGGCGCTCGGCGGCGCGGCCTCGACCGCCTCCGCGAGGCGCACCCGCAGGCGCTTGATGCGGCGCGGATCGGCGTCCAGCACCTCGAACTCGTGCCCGTCGGGATGCTGGATCACCTCGCCCCGCTCGGGCACCCGGTCGGCCAGCATGAAGACGAGCCCGCCGAGCGTGTCGACCTCCTCGTCCATCTCGTCGTCCATCAGGTCGACGCCCGCCGCGTCCTCGAATTCGGGGATCTCCAGCCGCGCCGAGGCGACCCAGACGCCCTCTCCCTCGGCCCGGAAGGCGACGTCGTCGGCCACGTCGTGCTCGTCCTCGATCTCGCCGACGATCTGCTCCAGCACGTCCTCGATGGTCACGAGCCCGTCGACGCCGCCGTATTCGTCGATCACCAGCGCCATGTGCAGCCGGCCGCCCTGCATCTTCTGCAGGAGCGCGTCGATCGGCATGGAGGGCGGGACGTAGAGCGTGGGGCGCAGCAGCGCGCGCAGCTCGAAGGGCCGGCCCTCCCCCGCCCCGAAGCCGTGGCGCAGCGCCACGTCCTTGAGGTGCACGAAGCCGACCGGATCGTCGAGCGTGTCGCGGTAGACCGGCAGGCGGGAGTGGTGGGTGCGCCGGAACGCCTCGACCAGATCGTCGAGCTCCACCGAGAGGTCGATCGCCTCGATGTCGGCGCGCGGCACCATGACGTCGATGACGCGAAGCTCGCCGAGGCGGCGCACGTTGAGAAGCATCGCCCGCTCCTCCGCGCTGAGATCCGCGTCGGAGACGTCGTCCTCCTCCGTCGGCGCGGCGCCGAGGGAGAACAGGCGCGTCAGGAAGGAGCCGGTAGACGGTCCCGGCTCGTCCTGCGTGGAGCCCGAACGAGGGTCTCCGGGCGAATCGGACCCGCCGTCGCTCGGCCGGCCCGGTTGTCGATCAGCGTCCATCGCTCCCATCCGAACGGGGCTCGGCGTCCGGCCGGCCCTCTCTTGAGTGCGCGAGATAGGGGTCGGGCAGACCCGCCGCAAGCATCGCCTCGGATTCGAGGCGTTCCATGCGCGCGGCGTCGGCCTCGGCCTCGTGATCGTGGCCGAGAAGATGCAGCGTGCCGTGCACGATCAGGTGCAGCGCATGGGTGCGCAGCGGCAGGCCCGCCGCCTCGGCCTCCCGCGCGCAGGTCCCGTAGGCGAGGGCGAGGTCGCCGAGCGGCGCGGGCTCGCCGTCCCAGCTGAGGCGCGAGGGCGGGCGCGGAGCCTCGCCCGGCGTCTCGGGCGCGAGGTCCTCGGCCGGCCAGGAGAGCACGTTGGTCGGCCCCGCCCTGCCGCGGAAGCGGGCGTTGAGATCCGCGATCGCGTCGTCGGAGGCGAAGAGGACGGAGACGCCGAGCCCGTCCGGCGCCACGCCGGCGGCGGCCAGCGCCATCGCCGCGCCCTCGGCGGCGAGGGCCGCCGCGCCGTCGTCGGCCGGGACGGCCGCCGCATCGTCGGCCGGGACGGCCGCCGCAGCCTCGTCGGCCGGGACGGCCGCCGCGTCGTCGGCCGGGACGGCCGCCGCAGCCTCGTCGGCCGGGACGGCGGGCGGCTGGGCGAGCGCGGCCTCCCAGGCCCGGTCCTCGACGCTCGCCTCGATCTCCGGCGCGGGGAGGGCGGTGCGGGCGCTCACGTCCTGCCCGCCGGCGCCGGCGGCCCGCGATCCGCGTCGTAGGCGTCGATGATCTTCGCGACCAGAGGATGGCGCACCACGTCGGCCGAGGTGAAGCGCGCGAAGCCGATGGCCTCGATCCCGGACAGCACGCGCGTCGCCTGGCGCAGGCCGGAGTTCACCCCGCGCGGCAGGTCGATCTGGCTGAGATCGCCGGTCACCGCCATGCGCGCGCCCTCCCCCATGCGGGTGAGGAACATCTTCATCTGCATCTCGGTGGTGTTCTGCGCCTCGTCCAGCACCACGAAGGCGTTGGCGAGGGTGCGCCCGCGCATGAAGGCGAGGGGGGCGATCTCGATCTTGCGCTCCTCCATGTGGCGCTGGACCTGCTTGGCGGGGATCAGGTCGTTCAGCGCGTCGTAGAGGGGCTGCATGTAGGGGTCGATCTTCTCCTTCATGTCGCCCGGCAGGAAGCCGAGGCGCTCGCCCGCCTCGACCGCGGGCCGCGAGAGGATGATGCGGTCCACCCGCCCCTCGAGGAACATCGCGACGGCGACGGCGACGGCGAGATAGGTCTTGCCGGTGCCGGCCGGGCCGAGGCCGAACACCAGCTCCTTCTCGAACAGCGCGCGGGCGTAGTCGCGCTGGGCGGTCGAGCGCGGCTCGACCGTCTTCTTGCGGGTGCGGATCTCGAGCCGGCCGCCGGCGAACATCTCGAGCTGGCTCTCGCTCTTGGGGCGGGCCGGATCGGCGGGCTCCGCCCCGAAGCGCAACGCCGCGTCGACGTCGCCGGGGGCGACCGGGCGGCCCTGCTCCAGCCGGGCGTAGAGCGCGCGCAGCGCTTCGGCGGCGCGGGCGCGGGCGGCGGGCTCGCCGTGCAGCGCGAGGACGTTGCCGCGGCGCATGATGTGCACGCCGAGGGCCTGCTCGACCTGCACGAGATGCGCGTCGAAGCCGCCGCAGAGTTCGATCAGGAGGCGATTGTCGGGAAAGTCGAGAAGCGTCTCGGCGCGGTCCCCGGGCGCGGCGGCGGGCTCGGAGCTCATGCCGCGACGGTCCGGCGAAGGGGGAGGCGGCGTTCCGGGCCGGGGCGCACGGGCGGGGCGGGGAAGGGCTGGACGGGCTGCGCCAAGGGGTCTCCTTCGTCGGGGGCCGCGCGGCTCTCGTGTTCCGAGCGTGCCGCAGGGCGGGGCCGCGGGCAAGCGCCAAGACCGTCATCGCGACGCCATGCGTCCCCCGCCCCGATCGAGGCCCCCGGGCGGCGGGCGCCGCCCGGGGGGACGGCGCCCCCGAAGGCGCCTCCGCCCCGGAAGGCCGTGTCGACGCGACCGGTCAGGAGTTCCGCCGCGTGGTCCAGGGCAGCGGCAGCACCGGCACGCCCTCGTCGAGGAGTTCCCGCGCCTCCTCCGCCGTCGCCTCGCCGTAGACGGGGCGCGCCTCCTCCGTGCCCGCGTGCATGTCCCGCGCGACCTCGGCGAAGGCCCGGCCGACATGCTCGGCGTTGCTCTCGACGTGGGCGCGAAGGGCCCGGATCGCCGCCTCGAGCGGGTGCGCGGGGGCGGAGAGCGCCGGCGACGACTCGGCCACGGCGGCGACGGGCGGTCCGGCGGGCGGCGCCGCCTGCGTCGCGCCGGGCGCCGGCGGCTTCGCCGCGCGGGCGGGTCCGGGCGGCTCCGGCGACACCGCGACCGACGGCGCCATCAGCGACTTCGAGACGTCGCCGGTTCCGCAGACCGCGCAGCTCAGCGCCGACGCCTCGGCCAGGCGATCGTAGGCCTCGGCGGAGGCGAACCAGCTTTCGAACGCGTGGCCGCGCGTGCAGCGCAGCGCGTAGCGGATCATCGGCCGTGCTCCCTGCGACGCGCCCGCCGCCCGGTCGCGTCCAATTCCCTTAACTTGCGGTCTTCCAGACATATGTGACGCAAGGGTGAAGGCAATGGCGCTTCGCGCCGCGGGCGGCCCGTGGCGGCGCCCGCGCCCCGGGCGGCGGGGGCCGGGGCGGCGTATCCGGCGGGCGTGGCGGGGCAGGCGGAACGGAGGCGGCATGACGCGCAGGGACGGGCGAGGGGCGGCGGGCGCGCTCGGCGTGGGGCTGGCCACGGCGGGCGCGGCGCTGCTCGGCGGGCTGGCCGGCGCGGCGACCGACCCCGGCCCGGCGGCCCCGGCCATCGGCGCGGCGGCGGCCGCCGCCCTCGCCGCCGCGCTGCTCGCCCGCCGCCGGCCCGTCGAGGCGCGGCCGCCGTCCGCGCCGGTCCACCGCCCCCCGCCCGAGGGGCTGCCGGCCCGCGGGCTGGCCCCCGGCATCGGCCGCCTGGCGCTGGAGCGTCTGCCGACGCCCCTGCTGCTGATCGACGAGGCCGGGCGCATCGTCTACGCCAACCCCGCCGCGCGCGTCCTTTTCGAGCGGCTTCGCGAGGGCGAGCACTATTCCATGAGCTTCCGCGCGCCGGGCTTCCTCGACGCGCTCGAGGGCGCGCTCGCGGCCGGCGGGGCGCGGCGCTTCGAGTTCGCGCTGCACGGCGACCGCAACCGCCGGATCGAGGCGTTCGTCGACGGCGCCAGCCTGCCCGACCTCGACGGCGGGCGCCGGCACGCCGTCTGCCTGTTCCAGGACCGCACGCACGATCTGCGCGTGGCGCGGATGCGCACCGACTTCGTCGCCAACGCCAGCCACGAGCTGCGCACGCCGCTGAGTTCCATCAAGGGCTTCATCGAGACGCTGCAGACCTCCGCCAAGGACGACCCGGAGGCGCGCGAACGCTTCCTCGGCATCATGCTGACGCAGGCCGAGCGCATGCAGCGGCTGGTCGACGATCTGCTCTCGCTCAGCCGCATCGAGCTGGAGGAGCACATCGCCCCGCAGGAGCGTCTGGCGCTCGGCTCGCTCGCGCTCGAGGTGGTGGAGGCGATGGGGCCGATGGCCGCCGAACGCGGGACCGAACTGCAGGCCGCGATCGAGCCGCCCGGCCCCGTGGTGCGCGGCGACCGCGACCAGCTGGCCCAGGCCCTCGGCAACCTCGTCGAGAACGCCCTGAAATACGGCGGCGGCGCGCCGGTGAGCGTGACGCTGGAGCGCGACGCGGCCGAGCGGCCGGGCCTCGTCGGCCTCTCGGTGCGCGATTCGGGCGAGGGCATCCCGCGCGAGCATCTGCCGCGCCTGACCGAGCGCTTCTACCGCGTCAGCGTGAAGCGCAGCCGCGACCAGGGCGGAACCGGCCTCGGCCTCGCCATCGTCAAGCACATCCTCTCGCGCCATCGGGGCGAGCTGGAGATCGAGAGCGAGCCGGGCGAGGGCAGCCGCTTCACGCTGTGGCTGCCGCCGGAGGGCGAGCCCCGGGTCCGCGTCGAGGATCCGCGGGCGACGGCGGAGATCTGATCGACCTTCGAGCTTGATTCGGGCTCGCTTCCGACATGAGCGTGCAACATGGCTCGCGCATGAAGTGTCGGATCTGCGACATCGCGTCGGAGCGGTCACGACGACGTAGGGGGTCGGCCGCCGGCCGTTCGCCGCGGCCGGACCGGAGCCGACCCCGGCGGGCGAGGGGGGGGCGGCACGCCGTCTCGGCCTTCGAGGAGGATCTCCTCGCGGTCTCGACGCCGACCGTCCGCATGGGGGCGGGCGGGGGAGCTGGCGGCCGCCGCCCTCGGCGCGACCGAGCGACGCGACGCCCGGGCGGCGGAGGCCGGCCCGCGCGCCCTCGACGCGCTCGAGCG
>Ga0102943_1000682_pt1 | contig 22568 bp, 17 predicted proteins | sample SalPonC_black_MG_FD_78174 | JGI IMG/M metagenome (GOLD analysis project Ga0102943, IMG submission 78174) | Salt pond soil microbial communities from South San Francisco under conditions of wetland restoration - Salt Pond MetaG... | ecosystem: Environmental > Aquatic > Marine > Intertidal zone >...
AGGAGGCGGAGGACTGGGTGGTGGTGGAGGACTTGGAGGGGGCGAAGGCGGTGGAGGAGGCGACGGAGGCGGAGGCTGTGGAGGAGGCGGACATGGAGCATTACAAGGCGTTGTAACGCACCTTGCCAGACCATCAGCGTTGCATTGCGAATCCGACGCAATAGGACTCACACCATTAAAACCCCCGCAATAGATCCGACACTGACCTGCACATTGATTAGAATTTAGGACAGGCGCAACTACTACATAACCACCATTTCGACAATTACAGCATGTGTCTGCACGAGCAAGGCCTGCGAGCAAGGCCCAAAGGCCAAACGCGACCAAAAGGTTACGCATGGCAGAGACAGGTGTAACTATAACGTTTGAAATTTTTGCTTTATGGTTGTGCGTTTTCAAGTTGCTCAAGTCTGCCCGAAAGGTCTGCCAAACGGTCGCCCAAATTCTTACCGCCAGCAACGTTGCAGTCACCCGACAACGCCGCATTGCAGACAATCTCCAGATCTGGATCACACACGCCAGGTGGAGGCGCAGGCGTAGGCTCTGGGTTGGGGCTAAAGCAGTTTTGGTTGGCGCAGTTCATGCCGACTGCGCACGTGTCGATATCGTTAAAGATGCAGTTTTGACATGCGTTAGAGGGTTCAAAAACAACAGAATCTGACTCGAGGTTATACGCTTGCAGAGCGCAATCGCCGTCATTGCACGTCGGTACTGCGATGAGAACGTTGTTGGTTTGAGGCAACGTCACGCCTTCTTGAATGCAAAACACTCTACTTTCGTCGGTATCGCCATCGAATATAAAGAATGTGGCCACAAAGTCTTCCGGACAGCAAGCGCAGCCCCGGGACGACGACATGGTTTGTCCGGTCCCCAGAGTCTGGCACAACGAACCGTCGCCGTTGTAGGTAGCTGTTTGTCCAGGAACAGCGTTTGCTGCCTCGCACAATTCCTGCGAAATAGGAAAGCAATCTGTTTCAAGGACCTCTCCGTTGGTCAAGCCCAAGAATGGAATTTCATACTTGATGCAACACGCGCCCGATGGGTCGTTAGGAAAGTCGGGTGCGCAGTTGGTTGTTGAGCAACCCGTGGGCTCCATAGTCGTACCGAGGTCAAATGCCAAAACAACGCCTGAAAGCTCGCAACCAGGATCAGGCGACGAACAGGCCACATCGCACGTCGTACCCATAGCGGCAACCGCAAAGTTAGTGTCGGCTTCTCCTTCCATATTCTTGCTTCTGCAACGACAGCACTGGTTTTGCACGAGCGGCGGAGGCGTAGGAGGCGGTGTGAGAGATACACATGCGTCGGCTTGTGTGATTTCGCAATTATCGTTTGGAAGAAACATACCCGAGATCATCTCCGATGCCGACTGTTCCATATTGTTACACTCAAAGCATCTGTCGTTGCAATCTTGTGTAGTTGGAGCAGTTATCCAAAAATCAGTCGACATAGCCCCTGACTCGGCATCGCACTTACAACAAGCTTCGTGCGCTGTCGGCGCTGGCGCAGGACACACAAACGACGGCTCGTCACCACAAGAACCGCCTACGTTCAAACCACAGCTAGCCTGCTTGCCTCCGACGTCTCCGACGTCGCCTGTGACTTGAACAGCACTGCAGCCAGCATCGTCGCAAACAAACACAAACATATTCACATCTGGGTTGTCCTCTGCTTTGGCTGTATCGTCAAGACAAACGTCTAGCGTAGCTCCATTAGTTTCGATCAAACCGTAAGAGTAACCCTCCGGGCAACAAGGGCAGTTTGTGGTTTGCGCCACAACCGTCGTTTCGTCGACCGTAATGTCAAAACTCGAATAGGGACAAACAGAACCGTCGCCCGAGTACAGCCCTCCAATGGCATCGCATTGAGCGCTCGTCGTGTATTCACATTCAGGAACAATCTCTGGAGGCGTCAAGAAACCACCCGGTGTTTGCGTACAGCAAGCCCCGTAGTCTGGGAATGCCGCGCAGTCTTGCACAGGTTGTCCGCACGCTTCGCCCTTGTTGAACAGGCAGGTTTCATCGTAGCCGCCAGTCTCTATAATAGGCTGAACTGGAGTTGACAAAACAAAGGCGCAAGGTCCCTCGCCCAATGGACAGACCGGTTGATGAAATTCAAAGTTGGCATTGTCGTCGACAAAGCCCTCGCGAACACAAGCGGTGAATTCATTACCATTAGAAATTCGAACAAGCTTCACCAACAGTTCGCCTGCCTGGCAACAACCGCACGAAGAACTTTGAAGACTACCCTCGTTAACCAAAGACGCTTCAGGACACACCTCGCCATCGCCTTGATAAACGCCATTCGACGAAAAACAATCGTCCGGCGTCTGCTGCGAGCAAAACTTCTGAAAGACATTGCCTGCGCCAAACAAAGAAGACAATTCGTTCCGCCCACAACATGCGCCAATAGTTCCAGGACAAGAGCCCTCTACACACGTTGTTCCGTCGCCGAAATAAACTTGATCGTTTCCGCCACAGTCTGCCGATGTAAGCTCTGTACACCCTAAAGGAGTGCAACAGGCACCCGTCGGATCTTGCGCACTGACCGAAACGGCCAACAGTCCCAGCACAAAAACGAAAGCAAACGAGCGCATCGTTTTCGCGAGACAGGTGTTTTAAGCAAAAGCACCCGTCAGCCTATACATAACGCAACATTGTTTACACGTCAAGCGCGGCGGCTTTTACGCAAACACTCGACTCGACAATGGACAGCAAACCGATAAAAAACTATTCGCATATCAAGGAGACCGTTCAGAAACATCTCGACGTGTTCAAGGAGCATGATATCTTCCCGTTCAACGATAACGAAGCGGTCATGATGCTGAGCCAATCGATCTACAAGGCTATCGTGGCCTTACAAGGTCAGAACCCGTGTTTTTGCATACGCCTGTTTGTATCGCCTTCGTCAACCGTGGGCGTGTTGTCGATCATCGTGGGCGACCAAGACGTCAAAAAGGCAGCGATTGTCAGTTACCGTGAAGAGATGTACGACGCCTTGCACACGCCCAAGGAGGAACAGCTTGCTTTGCTGCAGACGAAATGGAAAATTTCAACGACACGCGACATGATGCGCAAAGTTATCGATGCGGTCATTGAAAAGGCAGATCCGTCTCACGACGCCGAAACGCTGCAAATCCTCCTGAACAACATCGACATGTTACCCGCAGAAGGCCAGTATCTTGCGCAACCAGTAGTTGGCAGCAGAGCACCCGACGATATGTCGATTTGCTGGTTCATTCAAAGGTCAGAACTTGAAGCTACGGACAAGTTTTGCGACAGCGAAGTGATCGAAATCGTTCGCATTCCCGAGTGGACCGAGATACGCGAAGCAAGCATATTTGTAACGTGCATGTTTGCCGCTTCGATGATTATCAAAGTCAACAAAGCTCTAGAGACAAACACTTGACTCGGCAATGGACTTTACGTTGCTAAAAAACTACCCCGGCGTTAAAGCAGAAGTAAGACGCCGCCTCGATGAATTACACGAACAAGTCGGTTTCTCCAACGACGACGACACCGTCATGATACTCGTTCAAAACATTTGGAAAGTTTACGAAAAGATTGGCGCACAAGCCATCACATTAACGTTTCAATTGTACATATCGCCCTGGAAAATGTTTGGTGTATGCGGCATTGTGGCTACCTCTGAGACGGTCGAGAAAGCTGCTGTAGTTTCGTACGACCAAGAGTTGGCGGATGCGGTTTGCATGTCCAAAGAAGAGCAACGTGTTGTGATGCAAAAAAACTGGTCGTTGACAACGACGCGCGAGATGATGCACAAGATCCTCGAAGCGATCATTCAAAAGGCAGACCCGTCACACGACGCCGAGACGTTGCAAATCGTCCTCGAAAACATCGACGTGTTGCCCTCCGAAGGGCAGTACTTTGCACAAATGCTCCCAGGCTATTTAGAGCCCGACAAGACGGTCGTTTGTTGGTTTATTCAACGCTTCAACACCGACGACCCTCACGAGATGGTCAAGTCGGAAATCGTCGAAGCGGCGCGTTTGGACGACGTTCCCAAGAGCCGTTACCATCTAATCGAAAACGCATGCGGAGCCGTGCTTCAAATGATTTGCAACGTCAACAAAGCTCTAGAGGCAAACACTTGACGCTGCAAAAAAAAATGGAATTTCTGTCATGTCCGCACACCTGTTGTAAAGTTGTTTGTCCTACAAACAGCCCCATAAACGGCAAACGATGGCTCGAGCGCCACGCAAGACGTTACAAAGAGCACGACCCGGTAGATCCCGAATGTCAAGATTGTATTGACCGCAAGCCCTTTCCGCATACACACCACACCTGCCTTGAGTGCCTACGTCTAATGACGACGGGCGAGTGGACCATTTACAATGGCGGCTACGATTCGCAGCAATGCAGCCATTTCGGCTGCAACTACTTTTCGACGTGTCCACGCCCCTCTAACCGCAGGCAAGCCATTCAACGCCACGAGCAGTCGCAACATATCCACATATTGCATTTCCAATTGTGTCGCAACAAGTGTGACATGTGCAAAAAGATGCTGGCCTCGGACCAATGGCACCCGGAGATTGTGCCTCTAACAGACCCCAAAGCGCTCTCACGCCTAAAAAACAAAGAGATACTCAACGTTGCCACGCCCGAGACGATACACAACAGCAACAAACGCAAACGCGCTTCTTCAAAGACCAAAAAGCGCAAGCGCCAAAAAGGCCTTTAATAATACGATTCGACTTCACCTGTGAGCGTCTGTTTAGCGCCCGCATTGTTGGTCGGTGCCATAAACCCTTCCATATCACCGGCCTTTTTGCTGCACCATTTAAGCAACTGTTCGGCCACGACTTTGTAGCGCGGTATATAGTTTGGATCGTAAATGGTTGCGCCTGACGGTGCTGTACCGATCTTTGCGGTAGCCGTCAGTTCTTGCGTCTGACCCCTGAGCGTATCGATTTGTTCCTGTACGATGATGTTTGGATGCGTCATGTGACGCAAGACGTGATGTGCTGCGTCTTCTAGCGACGGACGGACATAGTAGTCTGACGGTGGTGCTCTGCTGTCTTGGTCGACGAGCGTCTTCCAACCGATTCGACAAATGGCAGCCAACGAACGCGACCGTTTACCACTTTGTTCAATCACATACTGCTCAAATTGCGTAATCGCATCGTCCGTACGTTCGCAGAGAGGACAATCGATAACAACCTGAGCGCCAGTATTGCGTTCAAAGTGCAGCGTTCTTTCCCTTGAACGACTTCGGTTTCGCCTTCCAGGCGTCTCTGACCGTTCAGACCGTCTTCCACGACGACTAGCCTGGTGCCTTGGCTGTCTACGACGTCTAATCATGGCTGTCAACGTATCGTCTACGTTGTCTGGAATGTCGCCCATAGCATCGTCTAGAATCGAATCGTTTGCATCGTTTGATTGCTCTTGAACGGGCTCGTTGTTACCAAAAACGTGCTCGTGAAGCGTTTGTTCGTCGTCTGATTCCATTTCTTCGATCTGAGCGGGCGGACCGATTTCGACCCATTCGTCCGCCATGCTACGTCACTGTTGTTTAGAGCGTTAACGCCTATGCCTTTGTGAAGAGCATTTTACAATACACCTAACTCTGTTTCAATGCAAGTCGATCCGTGGAGTGTGGTGGCCGATCTGGGCGAGATTCGTCACATAAGCACTCGCATTCACGAAATCAACCAGTCGTTCCAGACCGGCATTGATGCGCTCGTACAGCTCCTAAAAGACCAAATCGCACCAGACGAAGAGCAAGCCGAATTGCTCGCTCAGGCTCAAGCGGCTGTATTCGAGTACTGGATGTTTATGCGCATTCAATTGCGTAAAAACGACAAGATCTACCCGTCGCCCACCAAAACGCAGATGACAATCAGCAACACGTTACTGCCGTGGCTTTTGCTTAGTCACTTGCATCTGTTTCGCGTCCTTTACGAGTACGGTCCTGGCAACGAGTTAACCAGCCAAAACGCCAAATTTCTGATTTGGAAAAACAGAGACTTTGCGCTCGACATCCTGCGCAACAGCGAGGGGGAAATCGTATGCGAGACGGCGCCATGCGAAATGTCGCCACAAGAGGTCCAAACCGTTTTTTACGTCTTTACGTCTCGATGGCGCGAGTTTCACTATGCGCACCATCAACGCGTCTACGAATACATGGAAATGCTTGTACGTCGTATGTTTATCATGTCGATCATTGAGCCCGGTACGCTCCCTGCTGGCGAACCAGACCCTTTCAAGCTCTACACGACGCACGGACGTTTTGTTATGCCGCGTGCCATGGTCTACGAGTTTGAAATGCATGCGCATACTCTGATGTACAGTTTTTCGGTGACTCGGTTTTTTACCGTTATGCCCTTTTGCGAATGGCCTCATTTTGACGAATCCGATTACCGTCGTACCAAATGCCGTCTCGAGCGCTGGTTGCGCATACGCATGGCCAACAACAAATTTGATGCTTTACGTGCAGAGTTTTCGTCCGAGATCAACAACCGTTGCGCGCGTCCTACGCAGCGAGAGCGTATTGCTCGCATCCGCGGGCGACCGACCAACGTCATTTCGTCGCGCGAGGTCTTGGCCGAAGAAGAGGCGCAAGAGAACAAGCTGCGCGAGTACCTATCCGAGCCCAATCTGATTCACCGAACGGTTCAAGGCGAAATTGGCACTTTGTTTTACCGCCAGTATCTTTTCGCCATGATTTTCGATACGTTTCTGAGCATCAACTACAAGTGGAACTTTGTGCAAGAGTCTGTCTACAAGGAATCCGGCCTGGTCAACACGAAAAAGATCAAAAAACTGTCGCAAGTCTCTGAACTGCCGTTCTTGATGTGCGTCTGCAACACGCATATGCTTGTGCTAAACGGCGTCATGTACCCCGTTTCGCATTTCTTGGATGCTATGACGCAGTTTATCCTTGTTACGCGCAACGGCGAACGGGCGTTTCAGTACCCGTCCTTTTACCGCGAGTTTTTAGACCTCGAAGGCTACGAACCGAGCAAAGCCGAGCTAGAAGCCGTTTCCATCGATTACGGCGTCTTTAGTACGACGCTTACCGACACGACTCAGCAAGGCTTTGAGACCGAATCGGACGACGAATCGTCAGTCGTAGACATGGAGCATTCCGACGACCAATAGCGAAATCAACAACGAATAGGAGCGACAACTATAAGTGGTTTACCTAGCAACGTGTAAACAACTGTCTCGACAACCATGAATCGTTTTTCGGTTGACGGTATGGCCAACCACCTGAAACCGCCACCCAATGTCGATTCGATGACGCCTCAAGAGCAAGCGCAATACATCAACCAGCCCGAGCATTGGGAGTTTCGTTCCGAAGTACAAGATATGCTAATGGCCATGGGCATCCTCCAAACGCCCTACGGAATGGCCACCATCAACACCATTGCAGACGGCATCCTGTCTGGTCAACCGGCCATCATGCTCGAACGAGACGAAGGCAAGCGTCCCAGTCCCGAGTTTGAAAAAAAGCTCAACGAAGAGTACCAACCGTTTTTGCGCGAGGCATTGACCAACCTGGTCGCTTTCGGCTTTGTTCCTATCAAAATCCATCCGGACGACATCCAAAACTTTAAGATCCCCATGATTCCGCCCATGGAGGATTCGTCGTACCACATGGTGCAAAACAAGATTACCGGCAAGCTGACCATCAAACGCTACGACAAAAACAACCAAAAGTACGACGAAGCTGTCCAGTTTTACGTAGAGACATTGCCTACCGTCACAGGCCGCTTGACGTCTCGTGCCTCTTCGTTGTTTGAAGACTACAAACTGTTGATGACTCGCTACAACACCGCTACGGCATTGGATCGCCGGGCGGCTGCCATGGAGTTGTTTGTACGTAAGCGTGTCGTCGATGACAATGCGGAGCGTCTGGTCGATAGCGCTCGTCGTAGCGTCTTTCAAGCGCAGCAAGACGCAGAGCCCATTCGCACCGAACCGGTACAGGCGCAAATTGCCGAGCTGACGCAAAAGAAAGAGTTGGCGCCGGCTCGGATCCAAAGCTTTACCATCCATGGTCCTAGCGGTCCTATGGTCGTCAATCAGCTTCCGAACGACACAGAGCCCGTCAACGCTTCTACGAGTCAGAAACGTTCCGAGGACCTTTCCAAAACGCAAGACATGTTTAACTCGGCGTTAACGTCAGTTATGGGCATTTCACCGTCTCTTTTCAACAGCAACTCTGTCGTACACGGCAAGGGCCTCGAAGAGCAGCACGAACGTACCAACGAGATTGTCGAGTTTTGGGGCAAAAAGTTTCGTGCCATCGCACAGCTGGCCTACGACATGTCGTACGAGCACGAAAACGAAGAAGAACTGCGCAACCGACTGGCCGAGTTTTATCGGATGAAACAGACGACTACCCGCATGAGTCAGTTGCAACTGTTGATGCAGATCCAGCGCGAAGCGGGTCTCTCGCCCGAGATTGCCGAGCGTGTCTTTGCCGTAACGACCGAAGAACTCTTGCAGCAACACTTTGTAACCGAAGAAGAGTACCGCCGTATGGTCTATTCGCAAAAAGTCCGAGTAGTCATTTCATACAACCTGCGCGTCAGTGTCGAGCGTATCTATCACCTGATGGAGATGGGGACGGTAGACGAAGAAACCGGTCATTCCATGGTGTTGCGGTCGCTGAGACTCGACAATGATGTAATGGGCGTTACACGTACTGAACGGATTGGCGTTCGCAACAACCAAGGCTTTGGTTCGCGTTCAAGCCGGACGACCACATCACGCCGTAGACAGGACGAGGCTTCCTCTAGAGGGCGTAGCGACAAGAAACGCGAACGACGCAATCGTAGTAACGATTTCGCATCTGCTAGCGATTTGACACGATAAAAAACACTTACAACAAAGCTTAACTTGCGCAGCATTCACGAAAAGGCTTGTCTTTGGGCAAAAAAAAAGATGGACGTCTTGGCCTGCGAGTTGATTTTCGAAATAGCCTTTTGCGGCGTCCTTAGGCCTATCGACATAATAAACTGGGCCATGGCGTCTAAAACGGTAGCTGTCGATCTTTTGAGCAACAACTACGGAAGGGACCGTATCGTAGCGCTTGACGGTCTAGACACTTCGTACGAAATGAAAAACAAACAAGCCATGAAAATCGCACTAGAGCGGTTTTGCCGACCCAGCGAAGGGGTGGACCACGATTTCCTAAACAAACCGATAGCCGACAACAACATTGACATGATCCGTTTTTTGCTGGAATGGCGCAGTCCTCGCGGTGAGTTCTTTGACCCGCGCCAGGATGAATGCGAAATGGTTGTTGATGCCGCCTTGACGAGCGATACGATGTTTCGTTTGATGCTAGACTGGCGCGGTCCCAATGACGAGTGGGTAGACGTTCGCAAAATAATGCATCACATGACAGACATATGCGCCGACAGGCATTCAGACGGCAACCCCTTGCAGACGCTTCTCGACTGGCGTGGCCCTAGCGGGCAATGGGTCGACGCACGTCGCTGCAGACATCAGATGTTTAAGGAATACATTGTGCAAGAGCGTGAAGACAACGTACGACTCTTGTTGGAATGGCGCGGACCTGACGGCGAATGGATTGACGTCAGGTTTCTCGACAACTGGTGCATTCGAAACGCCTGTAGGCACTCTTCAGTTGCTGTGATCAGGCTTTTACTCGAATGGCAAGGACCTGGCGGTGAGCATGTCGACGTAAACGCCAACGGCGGCTATGCTGTCAAATGTGCCAAATTACGCGGTCTGCGAAAACTCATAAGTTCTGTGCCACGTTACGCAACACTTTTCTCGTGAAAAAAATGCGTCTAGAGGATTTACCGCCCGAAATTTGGTGCTGGATGATTTATTCTGGCATCTTAAAGCCTAAAGAGGCCATAACCATCGCTTGCGCCTCTAATGCGATTAAAAGCATGCTTTTTGACGATCCGTACACGTGCGACTGGATCCGGTCGTACGACGAACCAAAGCAGTTGGTAAGAAAAGGTCACTTTCGCGCGCTGCGTTTTGCCGCCAAGTCGCAACGCCTAGACAAGACCGACGCAGACATGTTTTGTAACGCCATATGCAGTATAGACGCCCCTACGCTCGAATTCTTGCTCGAATACGGATTTGATGCCAACAGCATGTGCAATCATACAGTCAGTTGCATTACGCTGGCTCTACTACGCGATGAAATCGTGTTTACCGAATTGCTGGAGCGCTTTGGAGGCGACATCCATCAAACAAACAATGATAACGAAACGGTAATCCACCAGTTGGTTTTCTTAAATATGGGCAACATTCGAAGAGCTATTCACCGCGCTATGGAAAGAGGCGTACATGTCGACAGACGCGACGATAGGGCTAGAACGCCGCTTATCATGGCTATACAAGAGAACTGCGCCAGAACCGCTTACGAACTCGTTTTGTGGGGTGCCGATCCAAACATCGTCTGGAGACAAACAACGCCGCTACAATTTGCGCTGAGCAAAACCACGCTCGACACAGCCTCTGCCATCATCTCGGCCAGTCTACAGCGTTCGTTCTTGCCGCAAGCCGAAACGCTCGAGAAACTACAAGAACAAGCGCAAAATGCTCGCGAAATTTTGGCCAACACGTCTCTGTAAATGTATGACGAACCCCGACCAGACCGAACCTTGTCGTGGTTGCTTGTCGTCGGCACCCTGTTGGTATTTGTCGGCGTGTTGCTTTTACTATCCTCTGGAGTCGATATCGATTGTCATAGCACTCTTCGACAGTTGTCTGTATACTGGTGTCTGATCGTTTATTTCGTGCTATCGTTTGCGTTTTGCAGCATCATTTCGCAGTTTCACGTTCGGTCTCTGTTTATGAAAGGTGTAACCTACACGTCGGCCCCGTTGAGTTTACTCCTTTTGATTGTGGCAGGTTCGGGCGAAGAACACTGCAAAATCGACTGGGGGATCGTAACGTCACTGACTTCGTCTCTGCTACTGTTTTCCTACTGGTATGCGCTGCGTTACCGCCTAGGGCTTTTTTAACGGTGCAAGACCTGGTCAAGCCACCGTAGCGCGTTTTTTGCTTGCAGCGTTTCGTCTACGTGAAACCTCTTGGCGTAGACTTTGGCTGCCGGTATGGATGTTTCGATCAACAGCGTATAGTCTGGTTCAATCGACCCAAACAACGAGTAGGCATACGAGGTCTGCAAGCCTACCGTCTCGGCGGCCGCCAAGTAGCTACAAATACCGTTAACCAGAATAACCGACTTGCCGTCTTTCAAGTCTTTTTCGACGTGTTCGTAAGTGTCTGCACACTCGTTAAGACGTTGGCCCAACTCTTTGTAAAGTACGATAGGCTCGTCGTCCTCGTCAGGAAACCATACGCGATTAACGTAGACGTTGGCAGGAAGCGTTTGCAGGGCTTCTTGCGTAATGCTGTGCGGCATTCCGCATTCAACAACGATAAACATTTTCTATGATCAGTTATAGCGGCGGTCCGCATACTTGACTTGTATTTACTTTACGGTTAGCATGTCGGCAAACGATCGTATTGCAATTATCGGAACGGCTGATCGCCAAAACGAACTGGTTGCGACAGAATTCGAAAAGATGAAGGTTACTGCGCTCTGTGCCATTCAGGAGCTCGGCTACACGCCCAAGGACGTCGTTTTGGTATCTGGCGGTGCACCATGGGCAGATCATGTTGCGGTTTCGTTGTTTTTGGACGGCAAGGTGTCCGGATTGCGTCTGCACCTTCCAGGCAAGCTTGAAACAGGTCCCAAGGGACCGTATATCACGCCTTTAAGCGATACAACCGCGCGGGATTGTGTGACTTTTACGTCGTACCATCACCGATTCAAAGAGGTTACCGGATTGGACGGTTTGGCGCAAATACAACAAGCCATCGACCAAGGCGCCTCTGTCGACATGTATCCAGGCTATTTTAAGCGCAACAGGGCTGTTGCCGCAGACTGCACTGCACTTGTCGCCCTGCACACGAAACGCAAGCATCCATCGCAACAGAGTTCCGGAGGCACCGTCTACACCTTTAAGCGGGCCAGAGTGCCCAAGCTGTACATTCCGTTTCAAGACGTCAGGCGCAAGGCTCTCGACTTTGACAAGCTGGGCTATTCCGACTTTGAGGCGATTGGCATTCAAAACGTGTTTAAGCGCTTCAAAAAGCACCAAGGACCGCTCGACGCTTTTTTCAAGCGCAAAGCCGAAGATCAAGCCGATACGGTCTCTAACAAGCGTCACAAGGCGTTATCGACTTAGCGTCTTTTGCGTTTAGTTCTTTGAACGATTTGTTCTTTCCAAAACATTATCTTTTCCAACTGTTCGTCTTTGGAGGCCTTTAGGCGACGATCGAAATGTTTGAGGGGCGACGGATCGCATTTTCTACACCACGGAAAGCCTTCGAAAAGCTTGTCAGAAGTAAACTCAAACGGCAAGCCGCAACCGCAACACAGCGTAAAATCTTTCTGAATGATGAGGATTTTGCCAATCAAATCGACGTTGATCAGCATACTGGCGCATTCGCGTTTGGGCGAACAAAACCTGTAACCAGTAAAAATGTCCAAAGAAGACATGCTGGGACCTACGCTAAAGGCGTCAGCGGCCTTGGTAGTCTTTTTCGACATGATGGTGTATTTGAACTGGCAACAACTTTCGCAGAAATGAAACTGCGAAGCCCAGGACGGCAGGGGGCATTCTTGCGGTATTTGCAAACGACGGTGAACGGCCAGCTTTTGCGCTACGGCCACGCGCGAATCCCAAAACTGAACGCGAGCCTTAAACTGCTGTTTGATCGCCGAAATGTAGGCCAGAAAGATCTCCAAGTCAAGCGGCGGAACGCAAACAAACAAATCGAATTTGGCGATCGTACCTTGCTCTAGAATGCGCATGGCGTGGCGTATGACTACCAAGCCCCGATCCGATAAACCAAGTTCCTGCAGTGCCTTGACGGTGATGCCTTCTTCGATCGGATGGTTTGCCGCTACGGTGCAACCGTGTTCCCACACGGGTTTCGAGATGACAGTCAGATCGACGTCTTGCATTGCTGGACCGTACAACTGGAGCTCTACAGGCGTAATGTTTTTGAGATGCTTTTCGATGTTGGTGATGGTCTGTTTTTTGACCTTTGAGTCCATCGAATGGTCTCCGTGGTAGATCTTGAGAAGTTGCGCGATTTCGCTCCACAATTTGCTTTTGACGCTTTCCGCTTCGGCTTCGCCCAGCATAGTTGCCCGTTCGATAGCAGGCGCTACTTCGATAAAGTAAGCTCTGATCGACTTCATGATCTTGCGTGTCTGGTTGCAGTGGTGATTCCACTGGTACATGGCGTTCATGACCGTAACAAACGCCGGGTACAAATAGCCGAGATAGTCGAGAAACTGTCTGCAAGCGTAAATGACCAGACACTCTGCGTGTTTGGCCTGGAAAAACTCTTGCATCTTTTCACGCGGTTGGGTTGAAAACGTCGACCATATCAACGACTGCACACGTACGTCGTAAGGAGCTGACGCTGCGCTGCGATACGTCCCCATCAACGAACAGAAAATGATGTACAGCAACGTACGGTAAAAGTGTTGGTCTGCAAAGCGTTGCTTGATCATCTGATGCAACAAGCGCAAAGCGCCCGAATGCGGCAACGATTTTTGCAAAATCTCGTTGAGGTACGGATTGCCGTTCTTTTTGGCCGAATGCTTGTAGCACAGGTTCAACTCGAAAACAGTAGACGCTTCGTAGCAAATCAGCCGTTCAGAGACGATCTGTCGGTTGCTAGGCTCTATGCTTTGCCACAACGGGTCCGAGTCGGTAAACGTCGTTACCTGGTCGAGCAGGTCATTGTCCGACACAAGCGCAACGTTGCCTTCAAAACGCCCTACAAACGATACCAGCGGACAGTGCGTATCCATAAACATGCGCAGTTGTTGAAGCCACTTGGGATCCTCTTCGTAAACGGAAAAGATACGATGCGCCGTGTTGATGCGAAACATCAGCGTTGCCAATACGGGCGATTGCCACAAACGTTGCAACTTGCCCAACGAACGACTTGTTTCGCTGTTGACTGACGAATTGTTGTAAACGAAATCGTCTAGCCAGCGTGTCCACCCTCGTGGCACATAATGAGCATAAGACGGCCATATGCCCTCTACGGGAAGCTCGTGCGCCATAGCACGGTCGAGCAGTTCTGAAAACGGTAGAAACGCAATGTCTACACATTCGCCAAACGATCCAGAAAAACGTCCTTTGTATTTTTGCCTCAATCGCCGATCCGGGTACTCTTCCTCCGTAAACGGATGAACGTACTCTAATTGGCGATTGAGGCCGTCGGAAAAAGCAGTCTCGACTGATCGACCCAAACGCAATCGCTGTTGTCTGGATCGACGAGGACCGAGTAATCAGAGCGCAAGTACTGCAAGGCGTCGCCTACGATCCCTGGGGCCTTGCCGCCCTGGTTGCTAGGAATGAGCCGGCTCGACAGGTAGCCACCCGGTTCACCGTGAACGACCTGGTGCGAGTTGATGGTCAACGGATAGCCGTTTGACGACAACAGTTCGACGTTTCCGACCTTGTAGGTTGATTCGTCCGTGTATTTGTACAGCGGGTTGTTGGCCTCGTGTTGTCTGGCAAACATACTGGTAATACGACGGTCGCAAAGCAAGCAGATCGGTTTTCGGTCCGGATAAACGGGTCTACCGACTTCTACCGATTCCAGAAACACCTCGTTTTCCTTGGGCAGTAAAAACTCTCGCAAAGGTGCGTCGATAATCTCTTTGCCTTCGCAGTTGACGATCGAGCACGGCCGTTCCCAGTTCCATGGCGTGCGCAAAAACTCTTGATGGTATCTGGCATTGCACAGAGGCGGTTCGCCGTCTAGAACCTCATCCAGGTGGTACTTAAAGTCAATGCCCACTCGAGTGAATACGTTGCGAATAGAGACGTACTCGGCTTCTGCAGCCGTCAGCTGGTCTTGACACGACTGTAAAACGGTCTTTGCCAAATAGGCGTTTTGTTCTTCACAGCGGCTTGTCTCGCCGCGTTCGTACAGCGAGTTGAACCCGCATTGCTCCATCAGCGTAGCGGCGTTGTTCATGGCGCAATCGACAATGTCGAGGAGTTTCTCCGGGTGTGTACTGCTGGAAGGCTCCTCTTCGTCCTCAGACTCTTCTTGGATGTGCGCTTCAAAGTCTTCCATGTCGAGTACGGAAAATGACCGTCCAACTACGGGCGATGCCGTGCCGTCCAGTCGTTGTTGCCTTTTGGTTGCGGGTGCGGCGCTCATTGGAAAAAAAGGACGAGTTAGGTGTTTAGTGATTTGGAGCGTTTGGAAGGTTTGGGATTTTCGGCGTCTTCGGCTGCTTGACGTTTGAACGTGTCCATGTGATTGGCGATTTTTTTGCCCATGGGACCGATAGGAATGACTTTACGCCCCAGTGCCTTGGCAATCTGACGACCGTTTTTGTCGAGCTGCTGAGACATTGGAACGTCAGACTCTTCGTCGCTAGACGATGTGTTGGCTACATCAACGATGGCGGCTTCAATAGCCTCAGATGCCACCGACGCCTTTGGCGCCACCGAATTGAAACGGTCATACATCAACGTTGCAAAGTTTTTCATGGCGCATTCTTCCTCTGTTTGAGGCTTGAGACGTCCAAAGACCTTTTGACCGGCGTGAAACTTGGTTCGGTTGAGCAATGTACACAGCATGTCGGAATAGTAGAGGTCGCGTGTCAGAAGCGAAGCGTTGCACGCCATCAGTTCGCGTAGTTGGTTGTTGCACGAGTAGAGATCGAATTCCAGCTGTGAAACGCGTTTTTCCAAACGTTCCGTCTGCTGGCGTTGCGTGTCGATGATTTTGTGTTGCATCTCCTGAGCGCGTGCTAGGCGCTGGTACGAGTTGGAGAGGTTTGAAAACATGCACTGGTTTTTGAGCGACAAAATGACAAAACGGACCGTATTCATCGACATTCCCTTGTCGGTTACGTAAAACCGCCAATAGTAATTGACAGCCTGCATAATAAAGTCTGCAAAGCCCAAATTTGTCTGTTCGGTGATTTTCAACAAATCGGGCAGCAAATCAAACGGAACAATCAACTTTTTGTTGGGGTCTTTGGGAAAGGCGCAGTTCCGGTTGACGCGCAATTCGCTAACCAACGCGTCCATGCGAGAGCGAAAGGTCGACAACGAGATGCCCGTAGCCTTGGCCAGCTCGGACATATAGCAGCCGTAAACGCCTGTAGTCTTTTGAATCATGGCGCATACAAACAGGTTGCCTTTGATGTCGGTTTCAAACACTTCGTCGTTTTTGAGGAAACGAGGGATGCAACCGACCGGCTGGCGAGACTTGCAAGGGATTTGCGGTACGGTCATCAGAATGCTACGTCTGATGGGCGTAGGATCGCTTTCGGCCATAATAATGTCCAAATCGCGTCTGGGGTCTTTGAGAATAGTTTGCATTTCAGGAACCCACGACCTGTCGCATTCGCAGGCAGGCTGGTTTCCGTTAATCTCGATGTGACGCATCGTCAACGTTTTCGTTTCGGTATCTTTGCCGCCGTAAGGATGGGCTATCTCAAAGCTCAAACCTCCTTCGCCGCAACTGACGTTTGTCATACCTAAACCGACCGGTTCATCAGCTGCCATTTTCAAAGACAACTGTTTGTCAATATACACGTTGCGTAAAAAAAGCTAAAATTAACCGAGTCGCAAACCAAACGGTGAAAAAATGGCCGTTTTCAATTTGGAAGGCGGTCAATCGATTACGACAGGTGTTTCGCTGCAAGAGACAGCTTCTCGAGACGACTATTTTGACGAAGAAGTCGATATGGATATTGGAGCGTCCTTACCGGTTCTGCTGCTTCCTGGCGGCCAGGGGACGCAAGAACAGCAACCTACTCGTATCAGGACGTCTGGCTTGGGTCTCACTACTGTGCGTCGTGGCGTCGATCGTTCAAACAGAGCTCGCGTCGACGGCGTAGACGAAGTGTCGAGCAAGATCAGAACGCTCTACGAGCTCTACAGAGGACTGAGCGGGCTTTACCGAGAAGGTAGCCGCCACTACTTTTTTATTCTGAACGAACCAGGCCAGTCGACTCGACAGACTACCGCTATGGATACCAACGATTCGATCTTGGAGCAGGTACGCTCTTACGGAACGTTGCATGAACGTAACGCCAGCTTTGTGGCTCAATTGCAAGAGATTGAAGAACAAGCCGCAAGCTCGTCGTCAAGTCGAAGCATCGAAAAGATGAGCCGTAGCGAGGTTTTGCAGGGCATGAAGAACGAAGAGATTGATTTGAACCCATCGGCCGAGTTTGCCTTTTATCAGGCCGCAGCGTCTACTCGTACGCAGTTTATGACCAAGTTTCCGTTCCGAATGACGTATCCCAAAGACGACGAAAAGTGGGTCTTGGCCATGGGACGCACTCCGATTACGCGTATTCCGTTTATCAAAATTGCGCTCGCCTTTTTCCACGAGATAACCTTGTCGAGTCCGTCTATCTCGGCGACCAACTTGTCTGTCGAACAAATAGGAGCTCTTTCGCGAAGCGGAGCTAGCGAGCTGATTACCGAGCCTGTCAAACAGCAAGTCTTTGAAAATGTGTCGGCCGTTTCTGGTGTCCCTGTTCGCTCAGAACGCCCGAGAATAGCTCCTGAAGAATTTTTCTGAAAAAGAAGGGTTCTCTTGCAAAAAAAAAATGGCAGATTCAAACAATCGTAAACGCAAACTTGACGACGCAGACGATGCAAAGAACGAAAAAAAGACCCGAAATGTTGGTTTGACTGCCGAATTGGAACGCTCGTTTGCAAACAAACAAACAAAGTCGACTACGCATGTTGCGCTTTCAGGGGGCCGCTTCGTAGTCGAAATGGACACCGAGACTTTTGCAAACTCTTTGGCTCATCAGGTTCACGCAGGGCTTGAGGGCCTTTTAGTTGAAGGTCTAGGAGACCCCCGAGAGCTTTTGGTTCGTATTCGTGGTTTTCCGCGTTATCCGGCTGCTTTGTCGCTTGTAGAGTGCGTAGCGCCTTACACGGCGTTTGGTTGTGATTTCGATTTGGGGTACTTTGCGACGACAGCAGAAGGGTTTGACGCCTTTGAAGCGTTTGTAGGCACAGAACAACCGTCCGAATTCATTCAAACGGTCGTAGAGACAGTTAAGACTATTTACGGACGTTCTGTGGGGCGTTGCAGCCTAAGTATTTCACGCGGTCAATCAGCTTCGACCGGTTGGAACGAAGACGGGCCCAAATCCAAGTTTGGTCTGCATCTTGTCTTTTGTGACGTTGTCGTCAAGCCTGCAATCAATAAGGCGCTTTGGAGTCACATCTTTGCTGCGCTCCAAGAGGCGTTTCCTGACGGGTTTGGCGGGATGGGATGGGAAACGATCTTTGACGCTTCTGTGCATGGCAAAGCGGCCGGTTCGCCCTGTCTGCGTATGATTTTTTGCGACAAAATCTACAAAACGCCCAATGGCGATCGTATTTGGGAACGGCGTCCCAAACTACCCTACGTCCTGCTAGAGAGCGACACGATGCAGTGGCAACGCGAAAACGATTTTCGTTCTCCAAGCGCTTTAGCAAATCTCCTAGGCTACAGCGAAGAACTGCCTGGCGTTTTCAAGCTTTCGCAAAAGATGGTCCGCGAAAACCACGCTCTTTTGGTGTCGGTCATCAAGGACTATCTGATTCGACGCGATAACGGCGTTACCGATCAGCCCGATATTGCGGCACATCCGTCCGTTCAGCAAACACCTTCTGCGATTGTGACGGTCGACCTGACAGACGCACCTTGATAAAAACACCTGTCCTGCGATTTTTTTTCGCCCGATTGGTAAATGCATGGCGTATGCCTTTCTGAACTTGACAATACGCTCGAACAAAAACTGTTTGAGCAACTGAGCTGCGCAACAGTCGATGCGCATTTTCAAGTGACAAAGCCCGCTACGCATGTTATAGAGGCGTACAATCGTTATATCGACGATATCCCTGAACTGATTGGAAAGATCGGTTCGTATTCCCTCTATGGTCTTGACGCTAACGGATATCCGGTCGTCATAACATGGTACCTAGAGTACAAAGGCATTCTGGGCATTGATTTGCATCCGGATGATCTGACCGACGAAGAACGTTCTTCGCTCTGTACTCGGTCCAACAAAGGCTGTACGCCCGCCTGTGCCGTCGAGGGACACCACTTTGAGCTTTTTACGCCAAACGGCACTCGGGTGCGACGCAAAAAGAGCTACATGGTTCCAATCATTACCACGGTCAAACGCGAAGTCTACACAACAAAACGCACTAAGCGACGCATTGATTCGGACGGACAAACCGTTCTGAGTCCCGTTTCGCCAAAGGAAATCGAAAAGCTCGAGAACCTGCTTTACAAAGCCTATCAAAAGTCAGGCGACAGCCGCGGGCGTTATTTGCAGCATTTGATCAAAACGGCCGCTCACCCTTTGTTTTCGCTTCTTGAGCGCAAGGAGGAGTTTTGCGGCGATCAATCGCCTGGCGTGATTCGCATTCCTCGTATGGTCGGCTCTAAGGGCTGCGTCATGTCTAAGGAGCTGCGCCAAGGCGTCGTCGACAAAGAACTGCGTATTGTTCGCCCGGCCTACACGATGGCCGACTATGCTCGTCTCAAGGAGGATCCGGACGACACGGGCGGTTACCTGCTGATCGAGGGACGCGAGTATGTGGTACGACTGACCAACCGAGGCGCCACCAACCAGTTTATCACGACCGTTTCGCAAAAGGGACGCGATGCGCCCAAAGTTTACAAAACGATGATTCGCGTCCACACGCGCGCTATGGACCCTCTGGACGTCGAAACGGCGTATTGTCTGTTTGCGCAGCCCAACAGGCAGAGTTTTCCGATTCCGGTACGCGACATTGATTTGCGTATCCCTGAAAAGATTCGTCAGCACATGGAGACGCAGTACACCATCCTGTGGTTTGGAGCGTCGTGGATGCGGCAGACCGTTCCGATGAGCATTGTCATGTACGCCTTGGGCGTAACCAACGCAAACGACATGATGCACCTGATGGGGTCCTCCTACGTTGAAAACTTGGACGACAAAAACGACACCTATGGCTGCATTCGCGATACGATTATCGTGGGAACGTTCCTGGTTTTGAAAGAGGTACCCGAAAACGATCAGCTGAGCCGCAAAGAGCGTATGGTCGCCGGTGCGCGTTCGATTATGGTCAAGGCCTTTCGCACCAACAAGCACGAACGTGAAAAGCACACCAACCTTGAGAAACGTCTCAAGTTTTTCGACAACCGTGTCATCGACTACATTATGCGCCAGATTCGCCACAAGAACGCCTTGTCGTCAACGTCGGTCTGTATGAAGGCCTCTGCGCTTTCGCACATGTGTATACGGACAGCCAGTTGCATGGCTGGTCTGACGGAACCGGACGATGTCGACCATCTCGGAAACCAACGCGTCTATGGCGTCTACGAGTACATGAGTCATTTGCTTTTGACGTCGATTCGACAGACGATGGCTGCGTGTACCGATCTGGCGCGTCGCCAGTTTGAAAAAGGCAAATACGACGTTTACGACGAGACGCTGATGTCGTACCCGCAAGAAGGGTGGAACTTTAACCCGTCTACCAACCGCTTTTTGTACTGCATCAAGACCGGTACGATCAAACACAACGACCATCAGTTTACAGGCATTACGCAGTCTGTCAATCGTTTATCCAGGTTTGCGGCCATGGCGTCGGTTCAAAACATTTCGTCTACCATTGACGACAAATCGAAAACGATCAAGCCGCGTCAAGTTCATTCGACGCATTTTGGCGCCATTTGTCCGGCCGATACGTCCGAAGGACAGCGTTGCGGTCTCAACAAGCATCTGGCTGCTTCTGCGCGCGTCTCGACCAAGCTAAGCCGTAAGAACGGCAAAGAGCTCAACCGGATTGTTTTCGGCTCAGACGCCGAGTTTCGTGTCTTTGACAAGCAAAAGAGCGATCCGTTCGCTGTTTTGGTCGAACAGACGCGTCGTCGCGACAACGTTCCCATCATTATTGACGGCGTTTTGTGGGGCTTTACGTCCAACGCCTTTGGGCTGTGTGCGCGGGTCAACGAGTGGCGTAACGCAGACATCAGTCGGGTTGGCGTTGCCGCCGTCTTTTTGCGTTGGAACCATGTGGTCGAGATTCGAACTGGCTTTGGGCGTTTGATGCGTCCTCTCTTTCGGGTAGTGACGTCGCCCGACAACTCGCACGTTTTCTACATTCCGACCAGTAAGGCGATTATGCACGCCCTCAACGGCTCTCGGCTCGAACGTTCGCGTATTACGTTACAACGCCTGTTTGACGCTGGTACGATTACGTTTGCAGACGTCTTGCAGCAGGAGAACATGTTGATCGGTATGAGTCCGATGCAGCTGTTGGAGAAAAACCCGCGAACGTTTTTGATCAAGCATCCTGTGACGCATTTCGAGATCGATCCGTCGCTCTTGTTTGGCTTGCGCGGTTCTCTGCTGCCGTACGCCAACCACAATCAATCGCCCCGTTTAACGTACTATATTCAGATGAAGTCGGCAGCTGTGGGCGTTCCTCTGCTCAACAAGCTTGATAGAAACGAAACGACAATCTACGAACTCTGTTACCCGCAGCGCAGTTTGACGCTGACCAAAACCGCAACGCACACGGGTATGTACGACAATCCTGACGGACAGCAGGTCTTTGTGGCTGTCATGTGCTTTAGCGGTTACAACCAAGAAGACGCCATCATCATCAACCAGTCGGCCTGTGACCTCGGCTTTGGCAAGGTATTGGTGCACAAGCGCTTTCAGCTGGCGGAGGGTCGTATGAACGGACATGTCGACCTGAAAAAGACACCGTTGGGCGAGGCACCTGGAGACGTCGTTTTCGCCAATCCGAGCCTCTTGTGCGAAAAGGTCAGACCTAGCGCCAAGTGGGCCTGGATGGACGAGTTTGGCATGCTAGAAACGGGCAGCAAGGTCAACAACGGCGATCCGTTGATTGGCGCCTACAAGGTCGTACCGCAAGAAGTTGACGATGGCCCCGGACGAACCAAGATCGTCAACGTCAAGGTTCCGTTTTGCGTCTACTACAAGGGAGACTCTGCGGCAACTGTCGAGCGTGTGGGAGTCGACACAGACCCAGACGGCGTCAAGCGAGCGGTAGTTCATGTCGTATTTATGAGGAACCTCACAGTGGGTGACAAACTGGCCGAGCCCTTTCAAAAGAATACGGTAGGCATGCTGTATCGACGCGAGGATATGCCTAGCGCAGTCGGACCCGAAGGGATTGGCGGTATGGTCCCTACGGCGATTATGAACCCCCAAGCCTTTCCGTCTCGTATGACGCTCAGTCCGTTGATTGAGGCACTGGCCAACTGGTCGTCTTTGGACTTGGGTATGGCCGCCAACGCAACTGCCTTTCGGGAACACGGAACGGATAGGCGCGAAAAGAACAACCTGTTTGAACGCTGCAAAGCTATGGGTATTTCGCCTATGGGTGCCTTTCCGTTTATCAACCCGTATACAGGTCGGATGTTTAGAGACGACAGCGGTGACCCGGCACGCGTCACGTTTGGTATGATGGACCTTCACCGTCTCAAGCACATGGTCGCAGACAAGATTCAGTC
>Ga0102943_1000683_pt1 | contig 22516 bp, 17 predicted proteins | sample SalPonC_black_MG_FD_78174 | JGI IMG/M metagenome (GOLD analysis project Ga0102943, IMG submission 78174) | Salt pond soil microbial communities from South San Francisco under conditions of wetland restoration - Salt Pond MetaG... | ecosystem: Environmental > Aquatic > Marine > Intertidal zone >...
CAGCCTGCCACCACAACGTGTGTAGTCATGTAAACTGTCCTTGAAAGTGAAAACGTATCATTAAAATTGCAACAGTCTTGCGCAAATAGAGCGGTTTGTCAATTGCCGCCTGCTGCCGCCCCGACCTGGCGGTATCTTGTGCCCGGCACGGGATCTGCGGGGGCCGGCCACACCGCACCTGGAGCGGGTGACATTAAGCAGCTGCACAGGATATGGTTGCATCCGAAGGTCCTGGTTTGCATAATTTCTTGTTTTTTATGTGACTGTCTGGTATGGACCGTGGGATGGATGTGTTATAGTTAAAATGTAACTGTTTGCAATAAAACCCAGTAAATGTGGAGGTATAAAATGAAAAATGTTGTGATTGTAAGCGGGGTAAGGACACCTGTGGGTTCTTTTGGCGGATCTTTGAAAAATGTGCCGGTGGTGGATCTGGGCACATGTGTCATGAAAGAGGTGCTCAAACGGGTGGGCCTGCGGCCGGCTGCGGATGAAGCACAGGCCGCCTTTTTTCCGGATTCCCTCAAAGACCAGGGCATGATCGATCTTGAAAAAAAAGGGTATGACTATGATGACGGCCTGGCAGAACTGTTTGTGGATGAGGTCATCATGGGCAATGTGCTCCAGGCCGGCCAGGGACAGAACACCGCCCGCCAGGCCATGATAAAGGCGGGACTGCCCCGTTACACCACGGCATTCACCATCAACAAGATCTGCGGATCAGGCCTGAAAGCCATTGCCCTGGGTGCCCAGGCCATCATGGCCGGACAGGCGGATGTCATCCTTGCCGGGGGCCAGGAAAGCATGAGCAACGCCCCCATGGCCCTGCTCAAGGCCAGGTGGGGACACCGCATGGAACTCACCGGCCAGGGGCCGGTGCATGACCTCATGGTGTTTGACGGGTTGTATGAAATCTTTTACGGATACCACATGGGCCTGACAGCGGAAAACATTGTGGACACCTACGGCATCACCAGAGAAGAACAGGACGAACTGGCACTGCTCAGCCACAACCGGGCACTGGCCGCTGTCAAGGACGGCACCTTTGCAAAAGAGATCGTGCCCGTGACCATAGCCTCCCGCAAAGGCGATATTGTTGTGGATACAGATGAGCGGCCCATGGAAACCAGCATGGAAAAACTGGGAAAACTGCGGCCGGCATTCAAAAAAGACGGCAGTGTCACAGCCGGCAATGCATCGGGCATTAATGATGCCGCAGCCGCTGTCCTGCTCATGACCGAAGAAAAGGCAGATGCCCTGGGCCTTGAAAAACTGGCAAGGATCAAGGCCTTTGCTTCCGGCGGCCTGGATCCTGCCTACATGGGACTGGGGCCGGTGCCTGCAGTGAAAAAGGTCCTGAAACAGACCGGCATGACCGTGGGGGACCTGGATCTTATCGAACTCAATGAAGCCTTTGCGGCCCAGGCCATCGGATGTATGCGGGAACTGCACATCGATGTGGAAAAACCCAATGAACTGGGATCCGGTATTTCCATCGGCCATCCCATCGGGTGCACCGGTGCCAGACAGATGGTCACGACCATCCACCAGATGCAGCGCAAAGGCTATGGCACAGGGCTTGTATCCATGTGTATCGGCGGCGGCATGGGCATGGCCATGATCATTGAAAGATAAGATTGTCCTTTACTTGAAAGCGCATAAATGGTAATAATTCTAAAATAATTTTGGGTGGGGCCGGGTATGGCCCCATCATGACCTAAAAGGATGTTTTAACTATGGATATACCAAGAAAGCTGGGCATACTCATCTATACAGCCGTACCTGCCATTGTCGGCGGCGGGATCGTCTACCATTTTTTTGGCAGCTTTGTTCAGGTCATCATTTTTGAAATGCTTCTGGTGCTGGCTGTCCTGGGACTGTTCAGCAGTTAGAATCTGTTTTTTTTTGTTTAATGTAAAGCCGCAGATGTGCAGACTTCCCATGCATGCTGCGGCTTTACCTGGTTTTTTAAATCCCTGAACCTTCCCGGGACAGCGAACTGGTGATATCTTGGAGCAGACTATTTTTCAAAGAGGGGTATTTTTCTTTTTTCTGGCGCTGTTCTGCATATCCATTTTTCTGCTGGGAAATCTGATTGTTCCTTTTACAGCCACCATTGTTCTCGGAGTGGTGATCACCGGTGTTTTCAGACCGGTTTTTGCCGTGTTTGCAAAAAAGCTGTCTTTGCGCATGGCAGCGGTGATCACCTGCGTTATTATCTTTTTTGTGGTGTTTATCCCTGTGGTTTTTTTTGTGGGCATTCTGTCAAAAGAAGCCCTGGGTCTGTATAACCTGGCCAGGGATGCTGTGTTTTCCAACCAGCTGATCCAGGTGCTGGAAAACACCCGGGCCCTGGACCGGATCAACGATCTTCTGGCCCGTGCAGGGATTCAAAAGGTTATATCCTGGCAGGAACTGCTTTCTCCTGTATCAGAGCTGGGCAAAATGGTGGGGTTTTCATTGTTTCAGCAGGCCAGATTCATCACCTCCAACCTGCTGAACCTGGTGTTTTATTTTTTCCTCATGCTCATTGTGGTCTTTTACATGTTCATGGACGGGCAAAGGTTTGTGCAATACCTGTATGACCTGTCCCCGCTCCAGGATGCGCATGATAAAAAACTGTTTGAAAAGTTCAATGAAATGGCAGGAGCGGTGCTCATCGGTAACGGCCTGGGTGGGTTGATACAGGGTACGGCCGGCGGGCTGTTGTTCTGGTTTCTGGGGTTGAATTCCCCGCTTTTGTGGGGGGTTATCATGGGATTTATGGCCTTTTTGCCCATTGTGGGCATCGGCATTGTCCTGGTTCCTGCAGCTGTTTTTTTTCTGCTTGAAAATGCAGTGGTCACGGGCATCGGCATTCTGGTGTTTTATGGCGTGCTTTCCTGGGGAATTGAATATGTTTTTAAACCCAAGCTGGTGGGGGACCGGGTGGCCATGCACCCGCTCATCGTGTTTTTTGCCATCATCGGCGGCTTGAAAGTGTATGGCCTGATGGGGATCATTTACGGTCCTTTGATCGCCACCCTGTTTCTGACCCTTTCAGATATATATTTTTCCAGTTTTCAATCCATGGTTGAGCCGGTAAAACTAAAAAAAAGTTAATTTATTTTCGGAGTTAAGACTTAGATGATCCAAAACGAGACCAATCTGACCAGTATCGAGAAGGAGATGAAACAATCCTATCTCGAATATGCCATGAGCGTCATCATCGGCCGGGCACTGCCGGATGTGCGCGACGGACTCAAACCCGTGCACCGGCGGGTGTTGTATGCCATGCAGCAGCTGCGCAATGACTGGAACAAACCCTATAAAAAATCAGCGCGTATTGTGGGTGATGTTATCGGTAAATATCACCCACACGGAGATTCTGCCGTGTATGACACCATCGTGCGCATGGCCCAGGATTTTTCTTTGCGCTACACCCTGGTGGACGGGCAGGGCAACTTCGGGTCTGTGGACGGGGATTCACCGGCTGCCATGCGGTACACGGAAATCCGCATGCGCAAACTCTCCCATCTCATGCTGGCGGATCTGGAAAAAGAGACCGTGGATTTCATTCCCAACTACGATGAAACCCTGGATGAGCCTGCCGTGCTGCCCACCAGGTTTCCCGCCCTGCTGGTGAACGGATCATCCGGCATTGCCGTGGGCATGACCACCAATATCCCGCCCCATAATATCCTGGAGGTGATCGGGGGCCTCAAGGCATTGATTGACAACCCGGATATGGGCATCCTGGACCTGATGCAGTATATCCCGGGCCCGGATTTTCCCACCTGGGGCCATATTTACGGCACCAAAGGCATCTATGAGGCTTACAGCACCGGCAGGGGGATCATCACCCTGCGGGCAAGGGTCGAGGTGGAGGAAAACAAGAAAACCGGCCAGGAAACCATTGTTGTCACCGAACTGCCCTACCAGGTGAACAAGGCAAAGCTGGTGGAAAAGATTGCGGAACTCATGCGGGACAAGGTGATTACCGGGGCCTCCTTTGTCCGGGATGAATCCGACCGCCAGGGCATGCGCATCGCCGTGGGGCTCAAGCGGGACCAGATGGCGGAAGTGGTGATCAATCAGCTGTATAAGCACACCAATCTTCAGACCTCATTCGGCATTATTTTTCTGGCGGTGGTGAACAACCGGCCCGAGCTGCTCACCCTCAAGGATATTCTGGTGCATTTCATAGAACACCGGAAAAACGTGATTATCCGTCGGACCCGATTTGATCTCAGAAAGGCTGAGGAACGGGCCCATATCCTGGAAGGGCTGAAAATCGCCCTGGACCACCTGGATGAGGTGGTGGCCCTGATCAGAAGATCCCGGTCCCCGGAAGAGGCCAAAAACGGTCTGATCACCACCTTTGCGTTGACACCGGTTCAGGCCCAGGCTATTCTGGATATGCGGCTCCAGCGCCTTACCGGCCTGGAACAGGAAAAAATCATCACAGAATACAATGATCTGCTCAAGGATATTGCCTGGTACAAAGAAATTCTGGGCAGTGACGATGTGGTCAGGGGATTGATCAAAGACGAGCTCACCGAACTGTCTGAAGAGTTCGGGGACCAGCGCCGCACCCGGATTGTAGAGAGCACGGCTGATATCAGCATCGAGGATTTGATTGCCCAGGAAGACATGGTGGTGACCGTAACCCGGTCCGGGTATATCAAGCGCAATCCGGTTACCCTGTATGCCAGCCAGCACCGGGGGGGCAAGGGAAAAACCGCCATGGGCACCAAAACAGATGATTTTGTGGAGCATCTGTTTGTGGCCTCCACCCATGCCACCGTATTGTTTATCACCAATTTCGGCAAAGTCTACCAGGCCAAGGTCTACGAACTGCCCATGGCCGGCCGGTCCAGTCTGGGCAAAGCCATTGTCAATCTGCTGAATTTTGAGGACGGAGAAACCCTGGCCACCTTGCTCACGGTGAATGAATTTGTGGAAAACTGGTATGTGGTCATGGCCACCCGCAAGGGCCGGGTGAAAAAAACCGATCTCATGGCCTATTCCAGGGCCAGGACCGGGGGATTGATCGGGGTGAAGCTGGCCCCGGGCGATGAACTGATCGCGGCCCGGATCACCGACGGGAGCATGGATATTTTCCTGGGTTCTGACGGGGGCAAGGTGATCCGGTTTCAGGAATCTGATATCCGGGCAACCGCCAGAGGATCCATGGGGGTCCGGGGCATGCGCATTGCACAAGATTCCCAGGTGGTGGGAATGGAGGTGCTGGGAGAACAGCACACCCTTTTAACCGTTACGGAAAACGGGTATGGAAAACGCACGGCTGTGGATGAATACCGGGCCCAGACCCGGGGGGGAAAGGGTGTTTTTTCCATCAAAACCTCTGAACGCAACGGAAAGATGGTGGCCCTGGCCCTGGTGGATGACAATGACGAACTCATGATGGTAACAGACAAAGGTAAGCTGATCCGCACCGATATAAGCGGCATCAATATCATTTCCCGCAACACCCAGGGGGTTCGGCTTATCAATTTGGCGGAAAAAGAAAAACTCATCGGTATTGCCCGGCTTTTTGAGGAAGAAGGGGAGGAGGATGACCTTGACCCTGCAATCCAGCCAGAGGATGGAACAGACCCGGCCTGAAAAAGAACACAAAGGAACGGGACACCGCAAACGCCTGCGGGAAAGGTTTTTAGCCGGCGGGCTTGGCGGATTCCATGATTATGAGGTGATTGAGCTGCTGCTGTCTTTGAACACACCCAGAAAAGACTGCAAACAGACAGCCAAGGACCTGATGAAAACATTTAAAAACTTTCAGGCGGTTCTGGAAGCAGATGTAAAAGATCTGTGCCGGGTGTCAGGGGTGGGCACAGCCAACTGCCTGGGCATCCGCCTGGTCAAATCCGTGGCAGACCGGTATCTGGCATCCAAAATCCAGGACCGGGATGTGGTGAACAACCTGGATGATTTAAAGCAGTATTTACACCACACCATTGGCTTTAAAGGCAAAGAGCATTTTGCCGCTGTTTTCCTGGATGCCAAAAACCGGGTGCTGGCATCGGAAATTCTGTTTTCCGGCAGCCTGACCAGCAGCTCGGTGTATCCAAGAGAAGTTATTATCCGGGCACTCCAGCACCAGTCAGCAGCCGTGATTTTTGCCCACAACCACCCATCAGGGGATGTGAGTCCTTCCACACATGATGTGGACATTACCCGCAAACTGCTGTTTGCCTTAGGGTTTGTGGGCATAACCGTGCATGAACATCTGATTATCGGCAGCCGGGACGTTTTCAGCTTTGCCGCCCAGGGTTTGATAGACCAGTACCATAAGGAATTTACAAAACACAATGACATCTGAAGAAGAACTGCCCCTTTGTTTTGGTGATCTGGAAAAGGTGTTTCCCATGCAGGAAAACGGGCTGCGCCAGACGCCGGAGGCGTGTTTTTTTCATTGTCCGGTAAAAACCCGGTGCCTGCGCCATGCCATGGCCACAAAAGACGGGGCCAAAGTGGAAGAGGAGGTCATTGACCGCAGCGAACAGGCCGGGCTGATGAATTTTTTTGAACGCTGGTCCCGGAAAAAGCAGGTCCACAGACGGGTCCAGGCCAGAGAAAAAAGGAGGAACACATGAAATCAGTCAAAGATATATCAGTGGAAAGCAAAAAAATTTTTGTCCGTGTGGATTATAACCTGCCCATGGACGACCAGGGAAATATCACCGACGACAACCGGATACGGCAGACCCTGGATCTGATCCATTATCTTTTGGCCCGGCATGCCAAAATCATTCTTGCCTCCCATCTGGGCAGGCCCAAGGGCAGGTATGATGAACGCCTAAGCCTTGCACCGGCAGCAACCCGTCTTTCCGAAATCCTGGGCCGGAAAGTGCTTTTTGTAAAAGACTGTATCGGCCCTGAAGTGGAAGAGCAGATCAATACAATGAAAAACGGGGATATTCTGATGCTGGAAAATTTGCGGTTTCATCCGGAGGAAAAATCCAATGACGCCGGATTTGCCAAAAAACTGGCATCATTGTGCGATGTCTATGTGAATAATGCCTTTGCCGTATCCCACCGGGACCAGGCGTCGGTCACCGGGATTGTGGCCCATGCCCCGGTATCTGCTGCCGGGTTTTTACTTGAAAAAGAGGTGCGCACATACTACGATCGTGTGGAAAATCCCCAAAGACCTTTGATGGCGGTTATCGGGGGGGCCAAGGTGTCGGGCAAGCTGGCAGCCCTGGAAAACATGCTTCAGTTTGTGGACCAGATGCTCATCGGCGGTGCCATGGCCAATACATTTTTGCGCAGCCAGGGTGTGGATACCAAAGGATCGCTTGTGGAAAAAGACCTGGAAAAAACCGCTGCCAGGATTATGGAAAAAGCCAAAGAAAAGGGTATTGACCTGATGCTGCCCCGGGATCTGGTCGTGGCCGGGGCCTTTGATAAAAATGCACCCAAAAAGACGGTTTCCCTTGATGCCATTCCTGATGAATGGATGGCCATGGATATCGGTCCGAAAACCGTGGACCAATTCTGTGCTGCCATACGCAAAGCCCGAACCATTGTGTGGAACGGCCCCATGGGGGTTTTTGAAATGCCTGCCTTCATGGAGGGCACCTGTGCTGTGGGCCGGGCAATGGCTGATGCAGATGCCGTCAGTATTGTGGGCGGCGGTGATACCGGTCTTGCCGCCAGAAGATGCGGCATAGTCGATGAGATCACCCATGTGTCCACCGGCGGCGGTGCTTTCTTACATTTAATGGAAGGCAAAACACTGCCGGGCGTTGCAGCACTTGAAAATACCGGATAAATTACAGGGATCAGCAGGGGGCGTATAGCCGGGCCCGGCTTACTGGTATCAACACGGCAATGGGCCAGGCCTGACCCAACATGGCAACTGAGCCCGCCTTGACAATGGATGGATACATGGTTGATTTTTGTAAAAAAAGAGAGTGCCTGAGCAGGGAAGACCGGCTCAGAAGGTCCTATTATGAAGTACTGCGGGATGAGCTCGACCAGTTCGTCATCGGTTATTCCCTGGTGGGGTCATACAATAATTTTCTGCGCATGCGCACCCCCTATCCCTTTGTGGAGCTGCGGGAACTCAAACCCCGGGCCAGAATACCATCCATTGAGTTTGATGCCCAGAATTCTTTTTTGATCATTTTTTGTGAAGATGCCCTCAACGACAAACACAAAAAATATATCCGGTATTTTGATGCCAACAAAACCACCAAAACCAACCTTTTGCGGCATAAATATTTTCCCAATGTGGAAAACTTCAACCGGAATATCAAGTATTTTGAAACCGACCAGTTTTTTGCCCTGCTCCGCTCCCTTCTGCCGGTGGATTATGCCCTGCTCATCCAGCGCAGCAGACAGACCAGAATTCAGTATGCCCTGACCCATTTTCATGTCCGGGTGGACTGGCCCATTGCTGATGCATCAGAGGATCTGGCCAAATATCTGCGGTATATTTCCAAGGACTTATATGAAAAAGGAGACAAATATGCAGAATATCTTCAGAAAAAACTGTTTGAATACTATGGGGTGACCATGATGGCCGGCGGCAGACGTACCGCTGCTGTTGTCGCGGCCCAGTATTTTCGGCGCATGGACGGTATCACCACAGTGTATGTGTCTTCCAGTGAATCCAGAAACCTGCTGCGCATCGATGAAAAAGGGGTATCCAAAGCGGTTCTGGTCAAACTGCCTGAAGACAGGATAAAATATCTGTCAGAGCTGGGGGGCATATCCAGAAACAGTTTTACCAAAAATTATGTGGTTGCCCGCCAGCGGAAAAGTTTTGTATGCATACTCCAGGTCTACTATGACTATACCAGCCATGCGCTCCCCTCAGAGGGCGGGCGGCTGCGGGAGCTCAAACCGGATGCCAACTGGCTCACTGTGGCAGAAGAACATATCCTGCCAAAACCCTCGGTGACGCACCGGGCCCCCATCCCCTACAAGATGATCTACACCTCTGAAGGCTGATGGGTACAACTTAGTTGTTAGCTGTTAGCGGTTAGCTGTTAGCCTTTTGGTGCCGTGCGCCTCAGTTCCGGTCAAAAAAATAAGAAAATGAGAAGGGGCAACTGTGTTGCGGGTTTCTCGTTAGGTTTTTAGCTAAAAGCTAAGAGCTAACAGCTACTGGTCACAATTTTTTGAGCATGGCGGTTTCATCGCAGTTGGGAAAGCTCACACACCCGATACAGTCTGACCAGACTTTTATGGGAAGCGCATTTTTATCGATAATGTCAAACCCGAACTGCTGGAAAAAACTGGGCCGGTAGGTCAGGGTGAACAGGTCTTTTATCTTGAAATAAAATGCTTCCTGTATGGACCGTTCCGTGAGCAGGGTGCCGATTCCCTGGCCTGTGTGCTCCGGGGCCACTGCCAGAGACCGGATTTCAGCCAGGTCTTCCCAGCAGAACTGCAATGCGCAGCATCCCACAACCTTGCCGGTTTGGGAATCTTCAAATACCCAGAAATCGCGCAAATGGTCATACAGTTTGCTCAAGGGCCGGGCCAGCAGTTCTCCGCGCTTATTGTACAGCTGAAGTAATGCATGGATGGTATGCACATCATCAAGTATTGCTTTTCGTATCATTTCATATCCTCAGGTTTTTGATCACTGCCTGCATTCCGGGCGGCCTTCCCAATGCCTGAGCTGTTTTGCTTCAGGACAAGGATCAGGCCATTATTCTGCAATATATCTGTGGACTGCTTTTTTAAACGCATCATCAGTGAAGGGTTTGTGCAGGATCCGGTTGATGCCGGATCTGGTCAGCAGGGCCTGGTCAACCGGCATGTCACCATGTTTTTCTTCCACAAAGTCGCTCTGGGTGGTGATCATCAAAATCGGGAGATCTGCCGGGCTATATTTTTTGCGGATTTCCCGGGTCAGTTCCAGTCCGCTGATGCCGGGCATGTTCAGATCGGTAATAACCAGATCGGGCCGGGTTTTCATAATTTCAGGGATGGCAGTTTCAGGCTGGTGAAAAACCATACAGGACAACCCCAGCCCGGCCAGTTTGTTCTGGTAGAGCCGGAGCATCATCTTTGAATCATCCACCACAATGATTCTGGGGAGCGCTTGTTCCGCCGGCCCGGGGTTGTTGATTTTTTTTGCCATGTCATCTGCCTTATCACCCAGGCCCAGGCTGGTCAGTTTTTTGAAAAATGCCGTCCGGGTATCGGGGTCCGCGCTGCTGGTGATATGGGTTTCAGCCAGTAAAAGAAAACCAGGTTCCTGGACCAGAAAGGTAACAATATTGTCTGATTTGGCGTCAATAAGTGCGGATACGGCATGTAGGGCATCAGAAGACCCGGTTCTGACAATGTTTTTCAGTCCTGCCACAAGGGGCCTGGAAAGGTTGACATCCATGGCCCGGGCCGCACTCATGCGCACGATTTCAACAGGATCCTGAAGACCCTGGGCCAGGCAGATGGCGGTTTTGGGGGAGGGTATCCGTTCCATGGCCTCATAGACAGCCTGGCGGATGTTCGCATCTTTTGGCTGGGTATTGATGATGGCCAGCATAGGGGCAATGGCGGCAGGATCTTTGATGTGTCCCAGGGTGGTAATCAGATGCACCAGGTAATCTGTCCCTGCATTCTCAGCAGCCCGGGCCAGCAGCGGGGTTGCTTTTTTCCCCAGATGCATGAGCTGCGCAATGGCGGTATCCCGGACAATGGTCTCACCTGTGTCCAGCAGAGAGGTCAGTTTTTCAAGGGCATACAGATCCTGGATTTCCGCCAGCGCCTCAACAGCCAGCTTGTTTGTTTCCGCATCTGCATTAAGGAAACCCAGGAGCATGTCAACTGCCTCTTTGCCGCCGGTTTCGCCGATGGCAAGAATAGCGGCCCGTTTGACCTGGTTGTCCGGATGTTTTGCCATGGCGGCAACGGCCGGCAGCGATTTTCGGCATCTGAGATTTCCCATGGACTGAATTGCTGCTGTAAGGATCTGCGGATCTGTATCGGTGGCCAGTACTTTTTCCAGTGCCGGTCTGGTGGAAACAAGCATAAGGTCGCCCGCAGCTTTGATAAACATCCGCCTGGTAGCACTTTCTTTGTCTGCAATATACTGGATGACCAGGTCCGTGTTTCCAAAGCTTTTGTCCAGAATCAGCTCATATAATGATTCCTGGACAAACGGACTGGCGATCTGGAGTTTGGTGAGAAAGTTGAGCAGGGGATAGACCACTTTTTCAGGGCCTCTGGCCAGTTCTGCCATGGCTTTTTGCTGCAGTGCGGCACTGGCCTCTGCATCAGAAGCAAATTGCAGCAGGGCTTTGGCCTTTATAATATCTTCCTGGTCAAGGCAGAAGACCAATTCATCAATAAATGTTTTTTCATCGATGGCCATAGGCGGATTCTTTACGGTTTGAACTGGTAAAAAACAGAATTCAGGTATTTTTGGGAGACAAACAGGCTGGTGTCGTTGATCAATGATTCAGTGGAGCCGATGATCAGGCAGCCATCCGGTTCAAGGGCGCCGGCAATATTTTTATAAATGCGTTTTCTGTCCTCAGGGGTAAAATAGATCATTACATTTCTGCACAATATGATATCAAATTTGCCTATCCCGGGAAACGGCTGCATCAGGTTCATTTTTTTGAACTGGGCCATGACCCGCAGCTGGTCTTTGATTTTATATCCGTTTTCCTGGGGGGTAAAATATCGGTGCAGCCGGGATGGTTCCAGCCCTCTGGCTGCTTCAAATTTATTGTAGAGCCCGTAGCTGGCCTTGGCAATGGCGGCATCGGAAATGTCTGTGCCAAAAAGTTTGATATTGTAATTTTCCGGTGTGATCCCCATTTCCACAAGGATCATGGCAATACTGTAGATCTCCTGGCCCGTTGAATTGGCAGCACTCCACAGGCGGATGGCGGGTTTTCGTCCGGGATACTGCCGGGTCCGCTTGTCAATGAGATCAGGCAGGATTTTGTGCTGAAGCAGTTGAAAAGGGGCCTTGTCCCTGAAAAAATAGGTTTCATTGGTGGAAATGGCATCAATGATTTCATTTTCAAGTGCTTTATTGTAATCGGTTTTCGCCTTTTGCAGCAGTTCTGCATAAGATCTGCAGCCCAGGCGTGCCAGCACAGGACCCAACCGGGTTTCCAGCAGGTATTCCTTGCCGACATCAAGCGCAATACCTGAAATATCAAGAATATACCTGGCAAATTGTTTGAACTCTTCAGAACTTATGGTTATTTTTGTCATGGCCTGTTGATAAAAAAAGATTGAATGGCATCAGATGACGGTTTTTACAATTTCATCAGCTATTTTTTCCAAAGGCGCGATGACATCTACAAGACCTGTTTCAATGGGTTGTTTTGGCATGCCGAATACGGTGCAGGATGCTGCATCCTGGGCAATGACCATACCGCCGTTTTCCTTTAATTGGACAAGCCCTTTGGTGCCGTCAGAACCCATTCCGGTCATGATCACACCGGTGGCACGGCCCACATAATATCGGGCAATGGATCTGAACAGATAGTCAACAGAGGGTTTGCAGCTGTTTTCCGGGGGATCGTCAGTAATGTGAATTTTTCTGGAAACACCGTCTGCTCCGGCCACAATTTTCATCTGTCTGCCGCCTGGTGCTATATAAACGGTACCAGCAGTCAGAATATCCCCGTCCTGGGCCTCTTTAACTATAAGCCGGCTTTTGTTGTTCAGGCTGTTTGCCAAAGATGCGGTAAACATGGGGGGCATGTGCTGGACAATGAGTATGGGTGCCTTAAAATCTGCCGGGAGCATGGGAACCATTTTGGTCAGGGCATTGGGGCCGCCGGTGGAGATGCCGATGCCCACAATCTCGGATTTGGTTTTTATCCGGTGTTTTGCAGGCGGAACTGCCGCCGGCAAAGAATGGGGGTGCCTGGCAGGCCTGGCCTTTGGGGCGGTTTTTTCTCTGATTGTACGGGGAGTGATTTTCTGGTGTTTTACGGCAATAATGATAGGGGCCAGGGCCGCTTTGACTTTGGCCAGATTCTGGGCCATTGTCCCTTCATCAGGCTTTGCGATAAAATCAAATGCCCCCAGTTCCAGGGCCTTGATAGTCATTTCGCTGCCATGCCGGGTCAGGGTGGATACCATGATTACTTTGGGGGGATGGTCCAGGTCATGCAGCTGCTGCAGCACTTCAATGCCCGTCATCTCAGGCATTTCAATGTCCAGGGTAACCAGATCCGGTTTCAGGGATTTTATCTTGGACAGGGCAATTTTGCCGTTGTTGGCTGTCCCCACCACCGCAACCCCGGGGATCTCTTTGAGAATATCCCCCACAATCTTGCGGTATACAATGGTGTCATCCACCACCAGCGCTGTCAGATTGTTCATTATTCTTTGAGGACCTCATCAATGTCAAGGATGCCGATCAGGTCTTTTTCCGTCTTGAGAACGCCCTGGAAAAATTTGCCTTTGACACCACCGATATTGGAAGGAGACGGTTCAATGTCATCTTGTCTGGCTGAGACCACGTCTTTGATGGCGTCCACCAGAAGTCCGATGTGTTCATCTTCAGAGTTGACAATGATGTTTCTGTTGTCTTTGGTTTCTGAAACCGGTTCCAGCCCCAGCTTTGCACCCAGATCAATGATGGTGACAATTCTGCCCCGCAGGTTCAAAATGCCTTTTACATAATCCGCAGCCTGGGGAACCTGGGTGATGTCAAAATGCTTGTTTATTTCCTGTATGTTCAAGATATTTATGCCGCACAAGGCGCCGCCAACATAAAATGTTGAAAATTCAAGGGATTGGGCAGCAGTCTCTTTGGTTGTTTCATCGGCCATTCTTGTCTCCTTCACAAGATTTTTATTTCCGGGAAAGATCCAGGTATTGTCTGATTACAGTGATCAGTTTTTCCCTGTCCAGTTTTATTTCATAGGCATCAATGCCAACCGACTTGCCTTTTTCAATGTGGGCATCACTGGCCAGAGAGGTCAGGGCAATTACCTTTAAATGGGAAAAGCGCGGGTCGTTTTTTATACGCCGGGTAAGTTCAAACCCGTCCATGTTGGGCATCTCAAGGTCTGTCACCACAAGATCGATTTCATCTACCCGTTCTTTCAACAGCTCCCAGGCAAGGCGGCCGTCTTCTGCTTCAATTACCTTGAACCCGCCTTCCTCAATGTATTTTTTGACCTGGCTCCTGAAAAAAGCAGAGTCTTCGGCAAACAATAGAATTTTTTCTCCGTTCTGTGCCATATCAGCAGCAGACCGGGTTTCCCGGGTAAACCATTCCGGGTTGAGAATTTTAACCATTTCAAAAATATCCACCAGCAGGGTGGTGTGGCCGTTGATGATCATGGACCCATTTATGGCCGGCTGCTTAAGGGTGGTTTCATCCACATCCAGTACCACTTCCATGGTATCCACCGGCGGGGTGACCATCAGGCCCAGTTCCCGGTTTTTGACTTTGAAGACAATGACTTCCTGAAGTTCTTTTTCCGGCAGAGCATCAAAATCAGCCACCTGGGAAAGTTCATACAAAGGAAGGGCGCCGCCCCTGTACTGCACCACTTTTTTGCCGCCGACCCGTTCGATATCAGCGGTCTTGATTCTTTCAATCCGTTCCACCAGGTTGAGGGGGGCTGCAAAATGTCCTGTGTCGGTATTTTTAAAGGTCAGAAGTGCTGCCTTGTCCTGTTGGGTTCTGGCTTCCTCCTCTGCGGCCCTGGCCATCTGGCCGGCCTCTGAAACCGCGGCCAGTTCAGCCTTCTGTGCCAGGTTGGAAATGTCCAGAATCAGGGCTACTTTGCCGTCGCCCATGATGGTGGCACCGGCATATGCAGAACATTTTTTCAGGTGACGGCCCACCGGTTTTACAACAATTTCTTCCGAATCATGCAGCTGGTCCACAACCAGGCCGTATTTAAATGCGCCGGCAGACACAACCGCAATGTTCATGGCAGATGCCGCACGGTAGCGCCTGTCTTCTCCCGAGCGGTCTTCCTGCTCCGCAACCGGTTCGGATGCAGAAGCCTCCTGGACGGTCAGGTGTTTTCTGGACCGTCTGTCAGCAAGGCTTGTGCGCCGGTCTTTTTGTTCTTCCAGGGTTTCAGGATCAGTAAAGGTTTTTTCAATGCCCAGCATCTGTGCCAGGTTCAAAAGGGGCAGCAGCTCACCTCTTAAACGGACAACCGCAGCGTCCCCGACCTTTTCAATTTTTTCTTTTACCTGGGCAGCCGGTATCCTGAGCAGTTCATTGAGGTTTACCTGGGGAAGGGCATAGCGTTCCTTGCCCACGGAGGTGATCTGGCTGGGAATAATGGCCAGGGTCAGGGGCAGTTTGATCTGGATATCTGTTCCCTGGCCCGGTGTGGAATCAAGTTCGATGATCCCCCCTAAGCTCTGGATATTGGTTACCACCACGTCCATGCCCACACCCCGTCCGGATACATCGGTGACTTCACTGGCGGTTGAAAAACCCGGCAGAAAGATCAGTTCCATCTTGGCTTTTTCCGACATTTCCGCTACCTGCTGTTCCGTGATAAGGCCTTTGGCAATCGCAGCTGCCGCAATTTTTTCCGGTGCAAGGCCCCGGCCGTCATCAGAGATGATAAGATTGACCTGCCCTGCATCGTGAAACGCCTTTAAAGTAATTGTCCCGGTGGCGTCCTTGCCCATCTGCTCTCTTTCCATGGGGGTTTCTATACCATGGTCCACAGAGTTTCTCACCAGATGGGTCAACGGGTCGTTGATGGCCTCCAGGATGGTTTTGTCCAGTTCCACCTCTTTGCCTATGATCTGCAGATCAATGGATTTTCCCAGCTGGTGGGACATATCCCTGACCACCCGGCTGAACTTGTTCAAAATGTTGGCGATGGGCTGCATGCGTGTCCGCATGATGGCTTCCTGGAGTTCAGAGGTGATCATGTCGATGCGCTGACTGGAAAGTTCAGTGGCTTTGGTATTGGCGGAATTGATTCCCTGCAGCAGCTGGTTGCGGCCCAGAACCAGTTCGCCGGCCAGGGTCATCAGGGTATCTAAAAGCCCCACATTGACCCGTAAAGACGACTGGGATTTCTGGCCGAGCTGGATGTCGCTTTCACTGGCGCCGGCCGGTGGTTTGGCAGCTTGTTTCATGGCAGGTGATCCGCCCTGGGCCGGCAGGTCTTTTTGTACCGGCGAAGTTTGTGCAGCCGGGGCCTCTGCTGCGAGCGGCGGAACAGCGGCGGGTGCCGGCATGGCAACCGCTTCTTTTGCCTGCATGGCTGCCGGCTGGGCATGGGCCGGCTCTGCTGTGGATGGGGCCGTCATTTTGTCTGTAACAGCATGGATATACGGATTGCGGACGTCAAACAGTGTTTCAGCCATATCATATTCGATAATGGATGCAAACAAGACCTGGAATGGTATTCTAAAAGAATCCAGGGGCTGTTCCAGGGTGCCCACACAATCAAAATCAATTCTGCAGTCGATGATGGTTCCGGTTTTCTGCAGGCTGTGCAGTACTTCAAGAGGGGTTTTGCCTTTGCGATGGATATCTGTGATCAGATCATACTCTACCAGAAACACATTTTTGCCTTCTGCCCAGGATTGTTCCAGATCATACAAGGAAATTTGTGGAAAGATCCGCTTGTCCTGCAGGGTGATATCCACCATTTGGGAAACCATGTCCTGTTTTTCTTCCGGCAAAGACGATCTGGTGATTTTTTCAAGGGCCTGGATGTGATGGGAAATATCGGTTTCATTGCTGGTCTGAATATTGTTCAGAAGGTTTTCCAGTTCATCAAAGCCCTTTAAAAGCACATTGATTCTGCTGGATTCAGGCGTCAGTTCATGGTTGCGGATGAGACCCAGGACATTCTCCAGATGATGGGCAAGTTCCTTGATAGTGGTTAATCCCATAAATCCGGCACCGCCTTTGATGGAATGGGCGGCCCTGAAAACATTGTTCACCAGATCAAGGTCAATATTTTCTCCGGTTTCCTCTATGGACAACAGATCGGTTTCAATATCACCCAGGTGTTCAAGCGATTCTTCAATGTACATTTGCAGGGTTTCGTCATCTTCAAACATTACACCTCTCCTGAAGGATTTTTTTTGGAAATGGACAAAATTAGGCTTAATATCCAAGCAATTTACAGAAAATAACCAGGAAAGTCAAATTAAGAATCAAGCGCCGGTATCAGAGTTTACGGATAATATCATGGGGAGAAAAATTTTTTTCCAGCTGCAGAATTGCCGTGGTATTTGGCTGGGCATGTGCAATGGGTACTTTGTTTGCATCCCATAGGGCCACAATTGCTGATTCTGCTGCAGAAATTTTTGGCGAAAGTACCTGAACACGGTCTGTTCGGCAGAGTTTGTTTCTGATGCCCACCAGGTGACAGCCATCGTTCAGAGATGCCAGTATTTTCCCGATAAAGCTGTGGATTTTGCCCTGGTGGATATTTTTGTAATTGGGGGTTTGCGCCGCCGGGGTCTTAAAAAAAAATCCTGTGCCGTATTCTCGGTGAAATACCTGGGAAAGCGCATGCAGCCACTGGGTGTTCATGGTATATCCTTTTGGATCAGCCATATAGGTATCAATGGCATCCCTGTATGTTTTCACCACTGCAGCCAGGTAGTGTATCCCTTTCATGCGGCCTTCTATTTTAAAAGAGGTGATACCTGCTTTTATCAATTCAGGCATATGGGAAATCATGCACAGATCTTTTGCGTTAAAGATATAGGTGCCCCGAAGGTCCTGGGTAACAGGATAAAATTCATTGGGCCGCAGTTCTTCCACAACTGCATACTGCCACCTGCAGGGATGGCTGCACAGGCCCCGGTTGCTGTCCCGGTTGCTCAGAAAAGTGCTCAGCAGGCAGCGGCCGGAATAGGAAATACACATGGCACCGTGGATAAAGACTTCAGTTTCAATGTCTGCCCTGGTGGTGATTTCATAAATTTCATCCAGAGACAGTTCTCTGGCAAGATTCACCCGCGTAACACCTGCCTTTTTCCAGAACCGGGCACTGTTGTAATTGGTGGTGTTGGCCTGGGTACTCAGGTGGATATCCACATGGGGAATAATGCTGCGGCTGAGCATAATGATTCCGGGATCGGAGACGATAATGGCATCTGGACCGATTTTCCCGATTTTTTTCAGAAAAATTTTAATCCGGTCCTGTTCATCATTTCGTGAATAGATATTGCAGGCCAGATACACCTTGACATTGTGTGATCGGGCCAGGGCAACCGCCTGTTCCAGTTCCTGGTCCGTGAAATTGCCGGAATAGTTTCTGAGACTGAAATCCTTGCCTGCCAAATACACAGCATCTGCACCATAGTGAATGGCAATTTCCAGTTTTTCCATATTTCCGGCAGGGGCAAGAAGCTCCGGTCGTTCAGGAAAACAAAGATTGCGGTCAGGTGCTGTATCCATATCCTGCATGGGGTGTGCGGCCATTGGCTGGGTGTGGTGCCCCCGGCAGGAATCGAACCTGCGCTCAAGGATTAGGAATCCTATGCTCTATCCACTGAGCTACGGGGGCATTTTTTATTCGACAATCAATTTCTGGCCTGGAAATATTCTGCTGTTTTTACTCAGGCGGTTCAAAGCCAGGAGCCGATTTAAACTCATCTTGTGTTTTTTTGCAATTAAAAACGGGTTATCTCCGGATTTCACCTGGTAAACACCCCTGGAACCTGCAGGCGCGGTCTGGGCTGCCTGGATGGTAAGCACCTGCCCTGCGTGAAGTGTGGAACTGGTCAATCGGTTGGCTGCCATGATCTGTTTTGTGGTGGTGGAAAATTTTCTGGCAATAAGCCACAGGCTGTCTCCCTTACGGACCTTGTAGGTGACAGGGTTTTTATTTGAGGAAACCCGGGCTGTTTTTGCCACCTGGGTGCCGGATCCTGAGCCGGGAATTTTAATAACTTTGCCGGCGATGATCCGATGGGCCCGGTTGATATTATTGGCTCTGGAAATGGCAGCCACCGAGGTTTTATATCGGTGTGCAATGCTGGACAGGGTCTCGCCCCTTCTGATTTTGTGGTGCACAAACAACTGGGGCGGAGAATAGGTTGTTTTGATTTTTTCCAGGCTGGCCAGAAACTGGTCAGCTTTTTCCTGCGGTATTTTAAGTTTATAATTTTCAGGGGGCAGCAGGCCGTAGCGTAATTCCGGATTCAAGGTTTTCAGTATATCTGCACCAATGCTGATTTCTCTGGCAATGTCTGCCAGACGGATCTGTTTTTGAATTTCAAAAGTTTTGTAGGGTATGGGACTCAGGGGATTTTGGGTATGTATGGCATAGGTATCCAGGTTCTGGATAATATGAAGGGTGGCCAGAAATCGTGGCACATAGCGGGCGGTTTCCCTGGGCAGATTCTGGTAAAGGTCCCAGAAATTGTCCAGATAATTGATTTTCTGGCGGCGGATAATCCGCAGGACCCTTCCTTCTCCGCAATTATAGGCCGCCAGAACCGTAGTCCAGTCACCAAAAAGGTTGTGCAGCTCTTTGAGGTATGCAATGGCTGCCCGGGTTGATTTTTCGGGGTCCATGCGTTCGTCTATATAATAGTTGCGGGTCAAACCGAATTTGTAGCCGGTGGAGGGAATGAACTGCCATAATCCCAGGGCTCTGGCAGAAGACAAGGCACGCAGCTTGAAGCCGCTTTCAATCAAAGGAAGCCAGGAAAGTTCCTCAGGCAGGCCGGCCGCCCGCAACTGGGCGACAATATATGGTCTGTATCGGCTCGAACGTTCCAGGGAACGGATGAAAAACTTTTTTTCCGGTCCGGTGAGGCGCTTGATTTCTTTTTTTACATGGTCGTTCATGGTGATGGGAATTTCATCATGGGAACCTGGTACAACAACCTGGCGGGAAGCATAGATTTCAAGGATGCGCTTGGAAATCAGAAACCGGACATCATCTTTTTGCTGTGTATATTCAAGGGATTGGTCCGGATCAATTTCTATAATAAACGAATAGGCATTATCAAGATGGGAAAGCGCTTCTTCGAGCCTGCCGGCTTCCCACATTTCCTGGGCCAGATTGCAGAACTCAAGGGCCTGATCAATTTTCGTCTGTTCAGAAGCACTGGCCCCGGAAATCTCGGTTTCCGTTTCTGCAGAAGCAGTCTCTGAAACAGGAACGTCCACGGCAGCGGTGTCAGATGACATTGGCAAACCGGACAGGTCGGGGTCGCCGGTTGGTCCGTTGGTTGACTCACCGGCAAAAGCACTGTCCGGCCTGCTCTCTTCAGGGTCATCTGATAAACCTGTGGTATCTGATAAAACAGAGGGTTTCTGACTGTCTGTCACAGCTGTCTGGTCAATTTTGTCAGGGTTCATCCCCCGGGAAGGGGAGACCGAGTTCTGATATGACTGCTGACACCCTGTGAAAAGAATCAATGCTGTGATGGTCGTGACAAACTGGGAAAGTTTCAATTATCCTCCTCCGGGAAAAACAAGCTGATTCGATTTTGAAAATTCAGCTGATACTTAATAAATTCAAGCAAAGTTGTCAATAGTAAAGGCTGTTTAACGGTTGTCTCAACTGGATTCCGATCCAAAAAACGACAAGTCCGGGTTTCTTTGAATCTTTGTCCGGGTGGTTGTCTTTTGGAAAATCCCCTGATAAAATATTTTTATCTTGTAATGCCGGATTTAATGATGTATATAGATCAGATTGCATGAATTTTGGTTTACCAGGCTGTTGAACTTGTTTTTCGGGGAGTCTGGAACGTCATGGATATTAAGGAAGTCCGGTATGCAAAGGCAATTGGGCGGATATTGGGAGGCCGGGGCAGGCAATTTTTTGTCACTGGCCAAAAATTGTGAAAAAAGAACTTGATAAACCCAATGTGCTCTGTTATTATCACCCGGTCTTTTTGTCGTGATAAAGATTGCTGCAAATTGATGGGCCGATATAGCTCAGTTGGTAGAGCATCTCACTTGTAATGAGAATGTCCTCCGTTCGATTCGGGGTATCGGCTCCAGCTGTAACTTGGGTGGGGTTCCCGAGTGGTCAAAGGGATCAGACTGTAAATCTGACGGCTCAGCCTTCGGAGGTTCAAATCCTCCCCCCACCACCATGATTTATGTAGGAGATCTTGATAGCGGTCGTTACTACATGATAGCTGATAAATGGTCAGCTATATGGGTTATCGTTGTGCGGGAGTAGCTCAGTTGGTAGAGCTTCAGCCTTCCAAGCTGAATGTCGCGAGTTCGAGCCTCGTCTCCCGCTCCAGCCATGAGGATCCCCGCGCAGTAAGAGTGAAAGTAATTTGAGTTGGCGTTTTGTGCCCATGTAGCTCAGTCGGTAGAGCGCTTCCTTGGTAAGGAAGAGGTTCACCAGTTCGATTCTGGTCATGGGCTCCATAACCAATGGCAGGAGGGATTAAGAAAATGGCTAAAGAAAAATTTGAGCGGAAAAAGCCGCACGTAAACATCGGCACGATTGGTCATATTGACCATGGCAAGACCACGTTGACCGCCGCGATTACAAAACATGCCGGGCTCAGGGGCAATGCCACCTATGTGCCGTTTGATGAGATTGACAAGGCGCCGGAAGAAAGAGAACGTGGTATCACCATTGCAACCGCCCATGTGGAATATGAAACAACCGCCCGTCACTATGCCCATGTGGATTGTCCGGGCCATGCCGACTATATCAAGAATATGATCACAGGTGCCGCCCAGATGGACGGTGCCATTCTGGTTGTTTCCGCAGATGACGGCCCCATGCCCCAGACCAGAGAACATATTCTTCTTGCCCGCCAGGTAGGGGTTCCCAAAATTGTTGTGTTTTTGAACAAATGTGACATGGTGGATGACGAGGAACTGATCGAGCTGGTGGAGCTGGAGCTTCAGGAGCTGCTGGATTCCTATGAATTTCCCGGTGATGAAACACCCATCATCCGGGGATCTGCCTTGAAAGCGCTGGAAAGCGACGACGGAGACAGTGACGAGGCCAAGCCGATTTTTGAACTGCTGGATGTGCTTGATTCTTACGTGCCGGAACCGGAACGGGATATGGACAAACCGTTTTTGATGCCCATTGAAGATGTGTTCTCCATTTCCGGACGCGGTACGGTTGTTACCGGCCGTATTGACCGCGGAATTATCAAGACCGGTGATGAAATTGAGCTCGTTGGTATCAGGGATACGGCCAAAACCGTGTGTACCGGTGTGGAGATGTTCAGAAAACTGCTGGACGAAGGCCGGGCCGGAGACAATGTGGGCCTTTTGCTGCGCGGCACCAAGCGGGATCAGGTGGAAAGAGGCCAGGTGGTTGCCAAACCCGGCACCATCACCCCCCATACCAAGTTCAAGGCGGAAATGTATGCATTGAGCAAGGAAGAAGGCGGACGTCATACCCCGTTTTTCAGTGGTTACAGGCCCCAGTTTTTCTTTAGAACCACAGATGTGACAGGTGTTCTGACCCTTGAAGAAGGGGTTGAAATGATCATGCCCGGTGATAATGCCACCATCAATGTCGAGCTTATTTCTCCTATTGCCATGGAAAAAGAGCTGCGGTTTGCAGTGCGTGAAGGCGGCCGTACCGTGGGCGCCGGCGTTATTGCTGAAATTATAGAATAA
>Ga0102943_1000684_pt1 | contig 22494 bp, 26 predicted proteins | sample SalPonC_black_MG_FD_78174 | JGI IMG/M metagenome (GOLD analysis project Ga0102943, IMG submission 78174) | Salt pond soil microbial communities from South San Francisco under conditions of wetland restoration - Salt Pond MetaG... | ecosystem: Environmental > Aquatic > Marine > Intertidal zone >...
ACCGCCGCCGCGATCCGCTTGGCCCCGGCGAACCCGGCCTCGGAGCCCTGCACCGCCACCTCGAGTTCATGCACCGCGCCGGAGAGCCCCTGAGCCCCCCACGGCTCGACCCGCTCCTCGCCGAGCACCACGAAGGGGCTCGCTCCCGCGTCCGGGGCATCCGCATGGGGCGGCGCGTCGAACACCCGCCCCCCGACCAGCGCCGCAAGCTCGGTCGAGCCGGTCAGCGCCGCCCAGACCGCCTCCTGCAGCGCCAACGACGCCGAAACGCTCATCCCGCCTCCTCCTGCGCCCAGCAGATCAGGAACCGCCCGCGCGGATCGGCCTCGCCGACCCCGCGGATCAGGAACACGCGCGCCCCCTCGCGAAAGCGCCGATCGGCCCGCGGCCGCGCCGCCGAGCCCGCCGGCGCCGCCCGCACCAGGATCCGGTGCGAGACGCGCGATCGCTCACCCTCCCCCGCATCGACCTCGCGCGCCGAGCGCGCCGTGACGCTCGCCCAGAGCGTCCCCAGCGCCCGCCATTCCCGCGACCAGCCCCCGGCGCCGTCCGGCGCCCGGACCTCCTCCTCGAGCGTCAGCGGACGGTTCAGCACCGCCGCCGCGCCCCAGGGCCGGAACGCCCGCGTCACAGCCGCACCTCGCGCCAGCGCGCCACCAGCGCCGCCACGCCGTAAGGCGCCGCGCGCTCCGGATCCGCCGTCACGTGCCGCTGCTCGTGGTAATGCGCGCCGAGCAGCATGACCGCCTGCCGCAGTTCCGCCGGCACGCTCTCCGGCGTCGCCCCGAACCCCGCCAGCAGCTCCACCTCGACGCGCCCGCCCGTCGGCACGGCCGGCAGCGCCCCGCCCCGCGCGCCCGAAAGCATCGGCCGCAGATCGTCCGGCCGCAGCCAGACCGCCGAGAGATCCACCGCCTCCCAGCTCCCGTCCGCGAACACCCGCGTCACCGCGTTCACCCGCTCGACGGGCGCGACCGGCACGCGCTGACAGCGCCCGTTCCCCCACCGCGTCACCGTCCAGAGGACCCGGCGCGAGATCAGCGCCAGCCCCGTCATCGCCTCCACCGCCGCCGTCGCGGCCCGAGCGTAGGTCTCCAAGGCCCCCGGCGCCTCGCCGCCGAAACCCTCCGGCAGCCGCAGATGCGCCGCGAACTCCGCCAGCCCGACCGCCGATCCCGGCGTCTCGATCTCCCGCATCATGCCCGTCACCCCTCGACCACGCGCAGCAGCATCGCGCCCGAGAGCACCCGCCCGAGGCTCGTGCGAACCCGCTGCGAGACGTGATAGAGATGCCCGGCCCGCCCGCCGGCCAGCACCGCGACCGACCGCGCCGCCTCCAGCACGCCCGCGCGCAGCGTCAGCGCCGCGCCGTCCGGCTCCTGCGGCACGATCAGCCAGCCGAGATCCTCGGCCAGCGTCTCCGAAGGCTCCAACGCCCAGTCGAGCGGGAAGCCCGCGGCCTCCTCCGGCCGCTTCGTCCGATACACGTCCATGTTCACCTCGCCGCGCCGGGCATCCGAAAGGACAACAGGAAGGCGCCCCCGCGACGGCGCCGTCGCACGGAGGGGAAAGCGGCGCGCAGGCACGCCGCGCAGGGGCGCCAAGGACCGGCCCCGCCCTACGCAGGGGACCGGCCCGCCGCGGCCCGGGTCAGGAGGTCCGGGCCGCGGAGCCCGCTCAGCTGACCGAGAAGCGCAGCGCCTTGATCGCCGCGAAGTCGGTCACGTCCCCGCCGACGCGCTTGGTGGCGTAGAACAGGACGTGCGGCTTGGCCGAGAACGGATCGCGCAGCACCCGCAGATCCGGCCGCTCGGCGATGGTGTAGCCCGCGCCGAAGTCGCCGAAGGCGATCGCCGCCGCGCCGTCCGCGATGTCCGGCATGTCCTCGGCGATCACCACCGCGTAGCCCATCAGCCGCGCCGGCTCGCCCTGGGCGAGGCCGTCCGACCACAGGAACCGCCCGTCCGCGTCCTTCATCTTGCGCACCGCGCCGGCGGTCTTCGAGTTCATCACGAAGCTCGCCTTGGCCCGGTAGCGCGCGCCGAGGGCGTAGACGAGATCCACGATGGCGTCCGCCGGATTGGCGGCCGAGAACTCGCCCGCGACGCCGGTGGCGACATAGCCGATCTGCCCCCAGACCTCCGAGCCGGCCGTGACCATCGGATAGGTCAGAAAGCCCGTCGGCTGATCGGTCCCGGTGCCGGTGATGAAGGCCGCCCCCTCGGCCCGCGCGAACTTGTCGGCGATGCGCTCGGCGAGCCAGCCCTCGATGTCGAAGGCGCTGTCGTCCAGCAGCCGCTGCGAGGCCTTCGGCAGCGCCGAAAGCTCGTGCAGCGGGATCGAGACGCGCTCGATCTGCGGCTGCTGCGCGCTCTCGCTCACCGTCCCGGTCTCGGTCGACCAGCCGTGCCCGAATTCGCCGTGATCGACCAGCACGTCGAAGGCGTTGGCCTCCACCCGCACCACCGAGGCGACGGCGCGGAGCGAGCCCGCCCCCGTCAGCACGCCCTGGATGCGCCCGGCCGTCTCCGGGTCCACCAGATAGCCGCCCTCGCCGTGCACCGCCGTCGAGAAGCCCTTGCGCTCCACCGAGAGGCCGCGCAGCCCGTCGTCGTCGCCCGAGCGCAGATACGCCGCCAGCGCCTTGCGATGCGGCGGCTCGAGCTCGGCCGCCCGGCTCAGCGCCGGCCGGCCGGCGCCCGCCGCCTTGCGGTCGACCGCCTCGAGGCGACGCTCCTGCGCCTCGAAGCGCGACTTCATCTCCTCCTGGAAGGCGCCGAATTCCTTGAGGAATCCGTCCACCGCCGATTTCGTCTCGAGGCCCATGCCATTCGTCATCGCTCGCCCTTCCTCTCTTCGGACGTCCGCAATCCGCGTCACGCGCCCCACCGGCGCCGCGCCTGCCCGAGGGCGTCGGCCAGCGCCGCCAGCGCCGCTTCGCCCTCGTCCTCGCCGGCCGCCGACCGCGGCCCGGGCTCGCCCGCCGCCGAGGCGCGCGCCTCCGGCAGCATCGGAAAGGTCACCAGCGACACCTCCCAGAGCTCGATCTCGGTCAGCAGCCGGCCCCCCTCCGGCCGCCGCGCCGCCTTGACGACGCGGTAGCCGATGGAAAGCCCGTCCACGGCCCCGGCGCGCAGCAGCGCCAGCGCCTCCGCCCCCCGCGCCACCTCCGCGAGGAGCCGTCCCTTCACGCGCAGGCCCCGCGCGTCCTCGGACACCAGGTCCCAGACGCCGATCGGCTCGGCCGGATCGTGCTGCCACAGCAGCTTCACCGACCGCCCCGCCGCCTTCAGCGCGGCCAGCGACTTGGCGAAGGCCCCGGGCGAAACCACGTCGCCGCCCTGATCCTCCGCACCGAAGAAGCTGGCGTAGCCCTCGAGCACGCCGTCCTCGGCCACCGTCGCCGCCCGGTCGAAGGCGAGATACTTCGTCTCCAGCCCCGCAAGGGGCCGGACCGCCGGTCCGTCCATGCCGATCTCCCTCAGCCGCCCGCGATCAGATCGATCCGCCCCGCGAGCACCGCGGCGACGAGCTGGCTCACCAGCGCCGCCGCCACCCCGAACACCATCAGCCAGAGCCGCCGCTCCAGCCGCTCCACCGACTGGTCGAGCTGCGCCAGGCTGCGCTCCAGCGCCGCCCAGCGTTCGTCCAGCACGCGCTCCAGCCCCTCGATGCGCGCATGCGCGCTGTCGAAGGGCTCGTAGAGGTAGCGGGAACCGCCGCTCCTCCGCCCCAGCGGGTTGCCGATCACGCCGGGCGCTCCGCCGGCAGCCCCAGCATCGCCCGCTTCTCGCCCTCCGACAGGAACTCGGCGCCCGCCACCCGCCGCCACAGCGCCTCGCGCTCCGGCGCCAGCGCACTGACCCGGTCGAGATCCGGCGTCAGCGTCACCACCTCGCCCCTGTGCCGCGAGAGCCAGTCGGCGAGGCCCGCCGCGACCTTGGAGACCAGCGGCAGCACCGTCTGGCGCCAGAACGCCCGGTTCGCCTCCTGATAGTTGGCGTAGGTCGCGTCCCCCGGCAGCCCCAGCAGCATCGGCGGCACCCCGAAGGCGATGGCCACGTCCCGCGCCGCCGCCGTCCGCGTCTCGAGGAACTCCATGTCCGACGGGCTGAAGCCCATCGGCCGCCAGTCGAGCCCGCCCTCGAGCAGCATCGGCCGCCCCGCGTTGCGCGCGCCGGCATGGTTCTCGGAGAGCTCCTCCATCAGCCGGTTGTACTGCTGGTCGCTCAGACCCTGCCCCTCGGGACCGCGATAGACGATCGCGCCCGAAGGCCGCGCCGCGTTGTCGAGCAGCGCCTTCGCCCAGGCCCCCGCCGCGTTGTGCACGTCGACCGAGGCCGCCGCCGCCTCCAGCGGGCTCATCCCGTGATGATCGTCGAGCGGATGGAAGCTCCGCAGATGCAGCACCCCCGGCGCCTCGCCCGTCGCCGTGAAACGCACCTTGCGTCCGCCGACGGCGTATTCGTAGGCCTCGGGCCAGCCGTCCGGCCCCGGCGCCACGCTCATCCGGTCCGGCCTCAGCGGATAGAGTTCCGCCGGCCCCCCGCCCGCCAGCTCCCCCGCCGCCTCGACATAGGCGTCGCCCGAGAGCAGCAGATGCCCGTAGACCGCCTCCAGGAACTCCGCGCCGAGCTGGCCGGGATTGGGCCGCCCCAGCAGCCGCAGCACCGGATGCACCTCCAGCCGCCGCACCCCGTCGCTCAGCGTCAGCGGGGCCGAGGCCGCCGCCTCCGCGATCATCCGCACGCAGCGAAACCCGATCACGTTCCCCGCGAAACCCTGCCGCGTCAGCGAGGTCCGGTCCCGCGGCGACCAGATCGGCCGCATCGCCCCCTGCACCGCCAGCGCCGCCCCCGCCGCCGAGGCCTTCGCCTCGCGCGGCGCCCCGGCCGCCCGCCGGATCCATCCGAAAGCCATCGGCCGCCTCCTCGTTTTCCGAACTCCGTCCGCGCCGGGACACCTCCGGCGGGCGGCGTCGCCTCCCTCCCCGCACGGGAAGGATCGACCGCCGCCCGCCGGCCCGCCCCGGCGCCGCGCCGCGCGGCGCGCCCTCGGGCCGTCCGCTACAGCGGACGCACCCGCGGCGCGCCGACGCTCGGCGCCAGCGCCAGCTCCGTCACCGCCCAGACCAGCGCGTCCACCCGGTCGGGGCTCTCGCCGCCCCGCTCGCCGGTGAAGGCGCACATCTGATCCTCGAGCGCGGCGAACAGCCCCGCATGCCGCACCCGGCCCTGCGCATAGAGCGCGGCGACCGGCTCGGCCCTCACGGCCTTGCCCCGCGTCGCCCGCACCGCCTTGTAGGCGACCGCGGGATCCACCTGCCGCACCAGCGTCGCCACCATGTCGCCGCCCTGGTTCACCTCGGCGACGACCCGGTCCGCCTCCCAACCCTGCCAGGCCCCGACCACCCGCTCGGCCCAGGCCCGCGGCGCGAGCCCCTGCACCGTCATGTCGGCCAGCACCCAGACCGTCTCGCCGGCGATCCCGGCGACGACGATGCCGCAGGCGTCGGCCCGCTCGCCCGCCGTCGCCGGCGGATCGACCGCGACCACGATGCGCTCCAGCCCCTCCGGCGCCGCGCCCCGCCCCCGCTCGATCGTCTCGCGGGTCCAGAGCGCGCCGGGCGTCTCCTCCATCAGCTCGCCCATCAGCTCCTGGCGCGCCAGCGCCGTGCCCCCGAAGCGCCGCTCGGCCGCCTCGAGGAACCCCGGCGCGAGGTTCGCCCGGTTCGCCTCCGTGGGCGCGGAGACCGCGACCGTGTCCGCCGCCGCCAGGATCTCCGCCAGAAGCGCGCTCCGCCGCGGCGTCGTCGTCACCACCTGCCGCGGGTTCGCCCCCAGCCGCAGCCCGAACTGCAGCTGATCCCAGGCCGCCCGCGCCTTGCGCCATTTCGCCAGCTCGTCGCACCAGGCCGCGTCGAACTGCGGCCCGCGCAGGCTCTCGGGCTCGGAGGCGGAATAGAGCCGCGCCTCCGCCCCGTTCGGCCATCGCAGCAGCCGCCGCGAGGGCTGGAACGCCGGCCGCCGATCCGGCGGCGAGACGGCGAGGAGCCCCGAAGGCCCCTCCACCATCACCTCGCGCGCCTGATCCAGCGTCTCGCCCACGAGCGCCACCCGCCGGCACTCGCCGCGGCCGAGGGGGCTCGTCCCCTCGACCACGCGCCGCACCCACTCCGACCCGGCGCGGGTCTTGCCCGCGCCGCGCCCGCCGAGGATCGCCCAGGTCCGCCACGCGCCCTCGGGCGGCAGCTGATGCCCGGGCAGCGCCCGCGCCTCGAACAGGAAGGGCAGCGCCCTCACCGTCTCCGGCGACAGCCGCTCGAGGAACGCCTCACGCGCCGCCCTCGACCTCAGCGTGGAGGCGACCCAGCTCAGCCAGGAGCTCCCCCCGGGCGCCGTCGAGATCGAGCTCGAAGGCGGTTGCCTCGATGGCGGTCTCGGTCCGCACGGATCCCTGCTCTCGCCGCCGCTCATCGCCCTTCTCCACCTTGAGGATCGCGTTCATCGCCTTGACGTGCGCCTCCAGCAGCGCCACCAGCTCGCGCGCCTCGGCCGCCGTCTCCGGCGGCGCCCCCACCCGCCGCGCGACCATGGTGCGCAGCATCCTCGCGAGCTCGGTCATCGCCTTGACGCTCGCGTTCACCAGGGTCTCGCGACCCCGCTCCCAATCCTGGCTCGGCATTCCCTACGCGGCCCCCGTTCCCCAAGCCCGCACCCTGCGAGGCGCGCCCCGGCGACCTCCGAAACGCCACGGGGCGCCGACCCGTGAAGGTCGGCGCCCCGTGGCGCTGCCGGCGGTCCCGAGACGCGAAAGGGCTCCGACATCGTCGGAGCCCTTGCCTCGCCCACTTTCCCCAGCGTGCCCTTCTTCTACTCAGGAGCGTCCGCGATGTCAATCGCTAAATTCAAGGTTGTGCGCCCCTTTTCGGCACGATGCGCCTCTTGCCGGCGCTCGCGCCTCGGGGGGCGTCGAGCCCCCGCTCGGCGCGCGTCGGCGCGATGCGCCTCCGGGGGCGCCAGGACCCGCCGTCCGTCCCTCCACGGCAGGCGCGTCGGGGCGGGGCCCCCGATCAGTTCCGCTCGGCCTCGATCCGCCGCCAGGCGGCGACGTTGCGCTGATGCTCGGCGTAGGTCTCCGCGAAGACGTGCCCGCCGGTGCCGTCGGCCACGAAGAAGACGTGGTCCGTCGCCTCCGGCCGCACCGCCGCCATCAACGAGGCGAGGCCCGGATTGGCGATCGGCGTCGGCGGCAGCCCGTCGATCCGATAGGTGTTCCACGGCGTCCGCCGGTCGAGCTCGGAGCGCCGCAGCCCCCGCCCCAGCGGCCCCTTCCCCTCGGTGATCCCGTAGATCACCGTCGGATCGGTCTGCAGCCGCATCCCCCGTCGCAGGCGGTTGACGAAGACCCCGGCGATGGTCTCCCGCTCCTCCGGCAGCGCCGTCTCCTTCTCGATGATCGAGGCGAGGATCAGCGCCTCCTCGGGCGTCGAGATCGGCAGGTCGGGCGCCCGCGCGGCCCAGGCCTCGGCCAGCCGCTCCGCCTGTTCGGCCTTCATCCGCGCCAGCACCTCCGCGCGGGAGTCGCCCCGCGTCACCGCGTAGGTGTCGGGCGCCAGCGTCCCCTCGGGCGGCACCGCCTCGATCTCGCCGGTCAGCACCTCGGCGTCGCGCAGCGCCTCCACCGCCTCCCAGACGGTCATGCCCTCGACCACCGTGATCGGGTAGGTCACGCGCCGGCAGGTGCTCTGGTCCACGAGGCAGCGCAGCACGTCCCGCATGCTGGTCCCCGGCGGAATCGCGAACTCCCCGGCCTGGATGCGCCGGTCGAGCCCCGAATACCGCGCCCCCAACCGGAAGATCCGCGCGTCGGAGATCGCGCCGGCCTCCTCGAGGATGCCCGAGGCCCGCTCGATGCTGGCGCCGCGCGGGATCGCCACCTCCGCCGGCGCCTCCAGCGGGCCCTCGCCGCGCCATTGGCTCGCGCCCCAGCCCGCCACGACGGCGAGGCCCAGCACCAGCAGGATCAGCAGCGTCAGCGCGTTCGCCGCGACGTGGCGCACCGGCTCACCCCGCCTTGCCGAGCACCAGCGAGGCGTTGGTGCCGCCGAAGCCGAAGGAGTTCGACAGCGCGACCCGGATGTCCCGCTTCACCGCCTTCAGCGGCGCGAGGTCGATCTCGCTCTCGACCGAGGGATCCTCGAGGTTCAGCGTCGGCGGCGCCACCTGGTCGCGCAGCGCCAGCAGGCAGAAGATCGCCTCGACCGCGCCCGCCGCGCCCAGCAGGTGGCCGGTCGCGCTCTTGGTCGAGCTCATCGTCACCGCGCCGGCGTGACCGCCGAGCAGCCGCGCCACCGCGCCGAGCTCGATCTCGTCGCCGAGCGGCGTCGAGGTCCCGTGCGCGTTGACGTAGTCGACGTCGCTCGCCGTCAGCCCGGCGTTCTCCAGCGCCGCCGCCATCGAGCGGTAGCCGCCGTCGCCGTCGGGCGCGGGAGAGGTGATGTGGTAGGCGTCGCCCGAGAGGCCGTAGCCCAGCACCTCGCCGTGGATCGTCGCGCCGCGCGCCACCGCGTGCTCGTATTCCTCGAGCACGACGATGCCCGCGCCCTCGCCCATCACGAAGCCGTCGCGACCCTTGTCGTAAGGCCGGCTCGCGGCAGCGGGCCGGTCGTTGTAGCCGGTCGAGAGCGCCTTGCAGGCCGCGAAGCCGGCGACCGAGATCTCGCAGACCGGGCTCTCCGAGCCGCCGGCCACCATCACGTCGGCGTCGCCGGAGCGGATCAGCCGCGCGGCGTCCCCGATGGCGTGCGCGCCGGTCGAGCAGGCGGTGACGACCGCGTGGTTCGGCCCCTTGAAGCCGTATCTGATGGAGACCTGGCCGGAGCAGAGGTTGATCAGCGCGCCCGGAATGAAGAACGGCGAGATCCGCCGCGGCCCCCGCTCCTTCAGCGTCACCGCGGCCTCGGCGATGCTCTCGACCCCGCCGATGCCGGAGCCGATCAGCACGCCCGTGCGCTTGCGCGCCGCCTCGTCCTCGGGCTTCCAGCCGGCGTCGCTCACCGCCTGCTCGGCCGCGGTCAGGGCGTAGGTGATGAAGCGGTCGAACTTGCGCCGGTCCTTGGCGGGCACCCAGGCGTCGGCGTCGAACTCGCCCTCGCCGGTCCCGAGCGGGATCTCGCAGGCGATGGTGCAGGGCAGGTGCGAGGCGTCGAAGTGCCGGATCGCGCCGGCCCCGGACTCGCCCGCGACCAGCCGCGACCACGTCGCCTCCACCCCGCAGCCGAGCGGAGTCAGAAGTCCCATACCGGTCACGACGACACGTCTCGACACGCGATCCTCCCAGAAGACGTCACGGGCGCGTCAAGGACGCGAACAATACCCGAACCGGGGCGGACGTTACCTGCGCCCCGGGCGGGTGGCAACCGCTCCGGACCCGGCCCGGAACGCGAAACGGCGCCCGTCTCGGGCGCCGTCGTCTCGGCCGCCGCGCGCGGCGGTCCCGCCCCGCGCCCCGCCGTGGTTGCGAAGCCCACGGCCGGCGCGGCGCGGCTCAGCTCTCGGCGTGCTCGGAGATGAACTTCACCGCGTCGCCGAAGGTCTGGATGGTCTCGGCGGCGTCGTCCGGGATCTCGATGCCGAACTCCTCCTCGAACGCCATCACCAGCTCGACGGTGTCGAGCGAGTCCGCGCCGAGATCGTCGATGAAGCTGGCGCTCTCGACCACCTTGTCCTCCTCGACGGACAGGTGCTCCACCACGATCTTCTTCACGCGCTCCGCAATGTCGCTCATCTTGGGGGTCCTCATGCTTCCCGGCCCCTGCCTCGGGCCTCGTGTTCCTTGGGCGCCGCGGACGCCCGCAGGCCGGCTTTCCGTCGCGGACGCCGACCTCTCTCGGGCCCGGCCCGCCGCGGGATGGCGCGGCCTATAACACAGCGGTCGGGCGTGGCAAATGCGAATTGAGACGGCGTTCCGCGCCCCCTCCGCCGACGCCTCAGAGCATCGCCATGCCGCCGTTCGCGTGCAACGTCGCGCCCGTCACGTAACCCGCCTCGGCGCTCGCCAGGAACGCCACGCAGGCCGCGATCTCGTCCGGCGTCCCCATCCGCCCCGCGGGAATCGCGCCCAGCAGCTTCTCCCGCTGCGCCTCCGGCAGCCCCTCGGTCATCGCCGTCTCGATGAAGCCCGGCGCCACGCAGTTCACCGTGATCCCGCGGCCGGCGACCTCGGCCGCGAGGCTCTTGGACATGCCCACGAGCCCCGCCTTCGAGGCCGCGTAGTTCCCCTGCCCCGGGTTCCCCGTCGCGCCGACCACCGAGGTCACCGAGACGATCCGTCCCCAGCGCGCCTTCATCATCCCGCGCAGCACCCCGCGCGAAAGCCGGAACGCCGCCGTCAGGTTCACCCGCAGGACCGTCTCCCAGTCCTCGTCGCTCATCCGCATGAAGAGCTGGTCGCGCGTCACGCCGGCGTTGTTCACGAGGACGTCGACGCCGCCCATCAGCTCCGCCGCCCGCTTCGGCAGCGCCTCCACCGAATCCGCCGCGCCGAGATCGCAGGTCGCCACGAACGCCCGCTCGCCGAGCTCGCCCGCCAACGCCTCCAGCGGCGCCTCGCGCGTGCCGGAGAGCGTCACCGTCGCCCCCTGCCCGTGCAGCGCCCGCGCCACCGCGCCGCCGATGCCGCCCGAGGCGCCCGTCACCAGCGCCCGCCTGCCCGTCAGATCGAACATCACGCCTCTCCCCCGATCGCCGCCGCGACCTTCGCCGCGTCCTCCGGCCCGTTCACCGCGCGCGCCGTCAGGCTCCGGTCGATGCGACGCGCCAGCCCCGAAAGGGTCTTGCCGGCGCCGATCTCGACCAGTTCCGTGACGCCCCGCGCGGCCATCCACTCCACCGACTCGCGCCAGCGCACCGCGCCCGTCACCTGCTCGACCAGCAGCGCACGGATCGCCTCGGGCTCGCTCACGCCCTCGGCCCCGACGTTGGAGACCACGGGCACCTTCGGCGCCCGGATCCCGGTCTCGGCCAGCGCCGCCCGCATCCGCTCGGCCGCCGGCGCCATCAGCGCGCAGTGGAACGGCGCGCTCACGGGCAGCATCACCGCCCGCTTCGCGCCCTTCTCCTTCGCCAGCTCGCAGGCCCGCTCCACCGCCGCCTTGTGGCCCGATACGACCACCTGCCCCGGATCGTTGTCGTTCGCCGCCTCGCAGACCTCGCCCTCCGCCGCCGCCTCGGCCACCGCGCGCACCTCGTCGAGGCCGAGGCCGAGGATCGCCGCCATCGCGCCCATGCCCGGCGGCGTCGCGTCCTGCATCGCCGCGCCGCGAACCCGCAGCAGCCTCGCGGCCTCGCCGACCTCGAACGCCCCCGCCGCGCAGAGCGCCGAGTACTCGCCCAGCGAATGCCCCGCGACATAGGCCGCCGCCTCGACGCCGACGCCCTCCGCCTCCAGCGCCCGCATCGCCGCCATCGAGGTCGCCATCAGCGCCGGCTGCGCGTTCGCGGTCAGCGTCAGGGTCTCGATCGGCCCCTCCGCGATCAGCCGCGACAGCGGCTCGCCGAGCGCCTCGTCGACCTCGTCGAACACCGCCTTCGCCGCGGGATACGCCGCGGCGAGGTCCATCCCCATGCCGACCGCCTGCGCGCCCTGCCCCGGAAACACGAACGCCCGCATCCCTCGTCTCCTCGTCTCATCCCGTCGGGCCCCCATACCCGCGCGGCCCTCGCGCCGCAACGCGCCCCCCGCCCCGAGGCTTGCCGCCGGCCTCGTCCCGCGCCACGGTCCCGGCATGGCCTTCTTCCCCGGCTTCGCGCTCCGGACCGTCGAGACCCCCGCAGGCGCCTTCCGCCTCCGCCGCGGCGGCTCGGGCCCGCCGCTCCTGCTCCTGCACGGCAATCCGCAGACGCACGCGATGTGGCACGCGACGGCCCCGGCCCTCGCGGAGCGGTTCGACGTGATCGCGCCGGATCTCCCCGGCTACGGCCGCTCCTTCAAGCCGACGCCGGCCGAGGACCACGCCCCCCACTCGAAGCGCGCCATGGCCGCCGCCCTCGCCGCCCTCCTCGACGCGCTGGGGATCCGCCGCGCCGCCGTCGTCGCCCACGACCGCGGCGCGCGCGTCGCGCACCGCCTCGCCCTCGACGCGCCCGAGCGGGTCGAGCGCCTCGCCCTGCTCGACATCGTCCCCACCCTCGAGCATTTCGAGCGCGCCGACATGGCCTTCGGCCTCGGCTACTATCACTGGTTCTGGCTCGCCCAGCCGCGTCCCTTCCCCGAAAGCCTCATCTCGGCGGCCCCGGAGACCTGGTTCCGCGCCCACGTCTCGCGCGAGCCGAAGGACCTCGAGCGCTTCTTCCACCCCGACGCCCTCGCGGACTACCTCGCGGCGGCGCGGGACCCCGCCATGATCGAAGGCATGTGCGAGGACTACCGCGCCGCCGCCACGATCGACCTCGCGCACGACCGCGCCTCCCGCGCCGCCGGCGGGCGCATCGCATGCCCCCTCCTGATCCTCTGGGGCGCCAAGGGCCGCATCGGCGACTGGTACGACCCCCTCGCGATCTGGCGGCGCCACGCCTCGAAGCCGCCCCAGGGCGCCGAGATCCCCTCCGGCCACTATCTCGCCGAGGAGGCGCCCGAGGCCGTGCTCGCCGCCCTCCGCCCTTTCCTCGCCTGAGCGCCGCCCTTGCGGCGCCGCCCGATTCGCGGCATACGCCCCCGACCTTCCGAAACCCGATCACCGACGCGCCCCTCGCACCCGGCCCCGGAAGGCTCGCCGGCCGGCCCGAAGCGCGTCCCGCACCGACGAGGCGACGCATGGCTCTCTACGAGCACGTCTTCATCGCGCGACAGGATCTCTCGAACGCGCAGGCCGAGGGGCTCATCGAGCATTTCGGCCAGATCCTCAAGGACAACGGCGGCGAGGTCCAAGGCTCCGAGTACTGGGGCCTCAGGACCATGGCCTACAAGATGAACAAGAACCGCAAGGGCCACTACGCCTTCCTGAAGTCCGACGCCCCCGCGCCGGCCGTGCAGGAGATGGAGCGTCTGATGCGCCTGCACGAGGACGTGATGCGCGTGCTCACCGTGCGCGTCGAAGAGCACGAGGAAGGCCCCTCGGCGGTGATCCAGGCCAAGGCCAGCCGCGACGACCGGGGCCCGCGCGGCCGCGGCGGCCGCGACGACCGCGGCCCGCGCGGCCCGCGCCGCGACTGATCCGAGAGACAAGGAGCCCAAGCCATGCCCCGCAGACCCTTCATGCGCCGGCGCAAGTCCTGCCCCTTCTCCGGTCAGAACGCGCCGAAGATCGACTACAAGGACGTGAAGCTCCTGCAGCGCTACATCTCCGAGCGCGGCAAGATCGTCCCCTCCCGCATCACCGCGGTCTCGTCCAAGAAGCAGCGCGAGCTCGCGCGCGCCATCAAGCGCGCCCGCTTCCTGGGCCTGCTGCCCTACGCCATCAAGTGAGGAGCTGAATCATGGACGTGGTCCTCCTCGAGCGCGTCGAGAAGCTCGGCCAGATGGGCGACGTGGTCGCCGTCAAGCCGGGATTCGCGCGCAACTTCCTTCTCCCCCAGGGCAAGGCGCTGCGGGCGACGAAGGGCAACATCGCCCGCTTCGAGGCCGAGCGCGCCCAGCTCGAGGCCCGCAACCTCGAGAAGAAGGCCGAGGCCGAGCGCGTGTTCAGGGACCTCGACGGCGAGCAGTTCGTCGTGATCCGCTCGGCGTCGGAGTCCGGCGCACTCTACGGCTCCGTCACCCCTCGCGACGCGGCCGAGGCCGCGACGGCGGGCGGCTTCTCGGTCGACCGCAGGCAGGTCATCGTCGAGAGGCCGGTCAAGGATCTGGGCCTGCACGAGTTCCGCGTGCAGCTCCATCCGGAGGTGATCGCGACGATCACCGTCAACGTCGCGCGCTCGCAGGAGGAGGCCGAGCTGCAGGCCACCGGCAAGACCATCGCCGACGCCCGCGCCGAGGCCGAGGCCGAAGCCGACTCCGACATCGCCCAGCTGTTCGACGACGTCGGCGGCGCCGCCGAGGAGGAGGGCGACGAGCGACGCTCCTCCGGCGGCCTGATGGACGACCCCCGCGGCGAAGAGGACGACGACGACCGTCGCTGAACCCGCCCGCGGAACCCCGAAACGCGACGGCCGCGGAGGCGCCCCCTCCGCGGCCGTCGCTCGTTCGACGCCCGCGCGACCGGCCGCCTCGCCGCGAGGTGCGGCGCCGGACGCCGCGGCCCTCGATCCGACCCGCCGCCCGCGAACGCCTCCGCCCCCGAGAGGAACGGCGGCGTCCGCATCGGCTCGCTTAAGGCCCGCCGCGCCTCGTGCCTGCGGACGGGCCGCCGCGGCGGACGCCTGCGTCAGGCCTCCACACGGAACGCGCCGCGCGCCCGCCCTCCGGCGGGAACCCCGTCCGGGCGACCGGCCCGGCGGAGCGCGCCCGCCGGGCCGGAACGCCTCAGGCGCCCGGCTGCTTCACCACCCGCAGATACGGCAGCTTCGCCTCGTAGCCCCCGAAGCGCGCCTTGGCGTCCTCGTCGCTCACCGCCGGGGTCACGATCACGTCCTCGCCCTGCTTCCAGTTGGCCGGCGTCGCCAGCTGGTGCTTCGCGGTCAGCTGCAGCGAATCCAGCACCCGCAGCAGCTCGTCGAAGTTGCGGCCGGTGGTCATCGGATAGGCCATGGTCATCTTGATCCTCTTGTCGGGCCCGATCACGAACACCATCCGCACCGTGGCGTTGTCGGCCGCCGTGCGGCCCTCGGAGGTCTCTCCGGCCTCCGCCGGCAGCATGTCGTAGAGCTTGGCGATCTTCAGGTCGGGGTCCCCGATCATCGGATAGCTCACCGAATGCCCGGTCGCCGTCGTGATGTCGGACTTCCACTTGTGATGCGTCTCGACCGGGTCGACGCTGATCCCGATCAGCTTGCAGTTCCGCTTCTCGAACTCCTCGGCGACGCCCGCCACCGCGCCGAGCTCGGTGGTGCAGACCGGCGTGAAGTCCTTCGGATGGCTGAACAGGATCGCCCAGCCGTCGCCGATCCAGTCGTGGAAACGGATCGGCCCTTCGGTGGTGTCGGCCTCGAAGTCGGGGGCCACGTCGTTGATGCGCAGGCTCATGGCGGTCTCCTCGTCGATCAGGCTCCGGTCGCGGCGGGGCGGCGTCGACCCCCCGCCTCCGCGATGATACGTAGTGGACGGCCCGGCGCGCCGAAAGCGGGCGGCGGGCCCGCACCGCGGAACCGGTCGGTTTTCCCCGCTGTTCACAGCATGGGGACGACGACGTTCCGGGTTATGCCTCGGCGCCCGATACAGGAGACGCGACTCATGGCCGACGGCGGCGCCCCCGTTCCCGCGGAGACCCCGAGAGACCCGACCGCGGGGACGCCGGAGGCGTCCCCCGCCCCCTCGAACATCGAGGCCGAGCAGGCGCTGCTCGGCGCCATCCTCGTCAACAACGAGGTCTACGACCGCGTCTCCGGCTTTCTTCGGGCCGAGCACTTCCACGACCCCGTGCACGCGCGCATCTTCGAGGTCGCGGCGAGGCGCATCCAGCGCAACGCGCTCGCCACCGCGGTCACGCTCAAGGCCTTCCTCGAGGACGACGCCGGCCTCGCCGAGATCGGCGGGGCGAAGTATCTCGCGCGCCTCGCCGGCGCCGCGATCTCGATCTACTCGGCCCGGGACTACGCCCGCACCATCCACGACCTCGCGATCCGCCGCGAGCTGATGGGCATCGGCGACGAGATCCGCGCCCGCGCCTCCCGCGCCGATCCCGACGTCGATCCCAAGGAGCAGATCGCCGAGGCCGAACAGAGGCTCTACTCGCTGGCCGAGACCGGGGGACGGGAGGGGGGGTTCCGGTCCTTCCTCGCGGCCTCGATCGAGGCGGTGGACGTCGCCAACGCCGCCTACATGCGCGGCGGCGGCCTCGCCGGCATCCCGACCGGGCTGAACGATCTCGACCGGATGATGGGCGGGTTGCACAATTCGGACCTGATCATCCTCGCGGGGCGCCCCTCGATGGGCAAGACCTCCCTCGCCACCAACATCGCCTTCAACGTGGCCCGCGCCTTCCGCGAGGGCGAGAAGGCGGACGGCGTCACCGGCGCGGTGGAGGGCGGGCGCGTCGGCTTCTTCTCGCTCGAGATGAGCGCCGAGCAGCTCGCCACCCGCGTCCTCGCGGAGCAGAGCCGCGTGCCCTCGCATCTCGTGCGCCGCGGCGAGATGGAGGAGGACCAGTTCCGCCGCTTCTTCGACGCCGCCAAGGACCTCGAGAAGATGCCGCTCTACATCGACGACACCGCGGCGCTGCCCATCGCCCAGCTCGCCGCGCGCGCGCGGCGCCTGAAGCGCCAGAAGGGCCTCGACGCGCTGGTGGTCGACTATCTCCAGCTGGTGCGCGGCGGCGCGCAGGGGCGCGAGAACCGGGTGCAGGAGGTCTCCGAGATCACCCAGGGCCTCAAGGCCATCGCCAAGGAGCTCAACATCCCCGTCATCGCGCTCTCCCAGCTCTCGCGCCAGGTCGAGCAGAGGGAGGACAAGCGGCCGCAGCTTTCGGACCTTCGCGAATCGGGCTCGATCGAGCAGGACGCGGACGTGGTGCTGTTCGTGTTCCGCGAGGAGTATTACCGCGAGCGCGAGAAGCCCTCCGAAACCGACGCCGAGGCGATGGAGAAATGGCAGCAGATCATGAGCGAGGTCGCCGGCACCGCCGAGGTGATCATCGGCAAGCAGCGCCACGGCCCCATCGGCACCGTGAAGCTCAGCTTCGAGGGCAGCTTCACCCGTTTCGGCAACCTCGCCCGGTCCGACCGTGACGCGCCGCCCGACGCCCCCGGTTTCGCCTGAGCCGCCCACTCCTCGCGGGGGCTGCCGCGCGCTCGGGGGGGCGTCCGCCCCCCGCTCGCGCGCGGCGTCGGCGCGGTACGCGCCTCCGGGGCGCCCGGCCCGGGCGGCCTTCGCCGCCTCGGACGGATCGCCGGAGCCCGGGCGGACGCGCCTCGCGGGAGCCAAGGGGCGGCGCCCTCGGCCGGCGGCGTCCGCGGGGCGGATCGAATCGCCGCTCGTGCACGTCGGCACGCGACACGCCGCCGGCGCGCCGCGGACGGCCCGCGCCGGCGGAGCCGTCCTCGTCCCGTCGCCCGGAAGCGCCGGCGCGGCGCCCCCCGCCAGGAACCCCCGCGCATGAACCGTCCTCCTCCCGCCGCGCCGGCCGACATCGTGCGGCCCGATCCGGGCGCGCCGCGCCGGCGCAAGGTCCCCGCGCTCGCCGCTCCCGCCCGCCCGGAACTCGTCGTCGATCTCGGCGCGCTGGCGCGCAACTGGCGGGCACTTGCGGCGCGCGCCCCGACGGCCGAGACGGCGGCGGTGGTCAAGGCGGACGCCTACGGCTGCGGCCTCGCGCCCTCGGCCCGCGCGCTGCACGCCGCCGGAGCCCGCACCTTCTTCGTCGCCCAGGCCGAGGAGGGCGCGGCGCTGCGCGAGATCCTCGGCGAGGCGCCGGTCATCCACGTCCTCAACGGCTTCTCGCTGGACGACGCGGCGACCGTGAAGGCGCGTCGCCTCTCGCCCGTCCTCGTCTCGCTGCCGCAGATCTCCGCCTGGCTCGAGGCCTTCGGCGAGGACCCCGAAGCCGAGGCCTGCGGCCTGCATCTCGAGAGCGGCATCAACCGCATGGCGCTGACCTCGGCCGAGCTCGACGCGCTGCGCCGCGATCCGCCGCCGGGCCTGCGGGTGCAGCTTCTGATGAGCCATCTCGCCTGCGCCGACGATCCGGACGATTCCATGAACGGGCGCCAGCGGGGCGCCTTCGCCGGCCGCTCGGCGCTGGCGCGGCCGATCGCGCCGGGCGCGCGACGTTCGCTCGCCGCGACGGGAGGCGTCCTGCTCGGCCCCGCCTTCCATCTCGACCTGACGCGGCCCGGCGTCGGCCTCTTCGGCGGCCTGCCCTTCGCCGAGGCCGAGCCGGTCGCGCATCTCTCCGCCCCGCTCCTGCAGCTGCGGGAGATCGCGGAGGGCGAGACGGTCGGCTACGGCGCGAGCTGGACCGCCCATCGGCCCACCCGCCTCGGCGTGCTGCCGGTCGGTTACGCCGACGGCTTCTTCCGCGGCGTCTCCGGCGCACGGGTGTTCCTCGACGGCCGGCCGGCGCCGGTGGTCGGGCGCGTCTCGATGGACATGATCACCGTCGATCTCACCGACCATCCGGCGCCGGCGCCCGGCGCGATGGTGGAGATCCTCGGCCATCATCAGCGGGTCGACGATCTGGCGGCGGCCGCCGGCACCATCGGCTACGAGATCCTGACGAGCCTAGGCGACCGCTACCGCCGCCGCTGGGTCGGCGGCCCCGAGGACTGAGCGGGCGGGCCGCGCGCTCGGGGGGGCGTCCGCCCCCCGCTCGCGCGCGGCGTCGGCGCGGATCGCGCCTCCGGCGGCGCCAGGCCGTCGCCGCCCGAGCCGTCCCGAGCCTCGGCGCCGCCCGTCCCCGAGGCGGCCCTTGACAGCGCCCGCCGTCGCGAGGCCCATGCACGCGCCCCGCCCAGACGCCCGGATCCCGCGCCGCGATGCCCCCCGATGCCGACCGCCCCCGCCGACGCCGCGCCCGCCGGGGCGAGGTCTGGCTGCATCTCGGACTGCACAAGACCGGCACCACCCACGTCCAGCACCAGCTTCGCACGCTCCGCGAAAGCCTCGCCGCCGACGGCGTCGGCACGCCCGATCTCGGACGCCACCCGGGCTGGCCGCTGATCTACTGGGCGGCGGAGACGCCGAAGGCCGAACGCCACGCCTCCGATCCTTCCCGCGCTCCGCTCCGCACCCATGCCGCGCGGGCGGAGACCGCCGAGCGCGTCGAGACGCTGCTCGCCGACCGCTCGCTGCCCCTCGTGCTGCTCTCGGCCGAGCAGTTCTCCACCCAGCTCGCGCCGCGCGACGTCGCGCGCCTCGTGCGCCGCCTCCGTCGTTCGGGCCGGCGCCCGCGCGCCGTCGCCTATGTCCGCGATCCGGAGAGCTTCTCGGCCGCCATGCTGCAGCAGGTCGTGCTCGCCGGCCGGCCGCTGGCGGACGCCCTCGCGCGCCCGCCCCTCTTGCGCTGCGCCCGCCGCCTCCGACCCTGGCTGCGCGCCCTCGGACCGGAGAACGTGACGATCCGCGTCCATGACCGAAGCCGTCTCGTGCGCGGCGACGCCTTCGCCGACCTGCTCGACGCCGTGGGCCGGCCCGACCTCGCCCACGCGGTCGAACTGGAGGCGAGCCCGCGCAACCCGCGCCTCTCGGCCGCGGGGCTGCATCTGCTCGATCTGCGCAACCGCGCGCTCGGCGTCCTCGCGCCGGGGCTGGCGCGCCGGCGCCCCGGCCTCGTGCACCTGATCGCGCAGGCGCTGCCCGGCGCCCCGGCGACGCTGCCGCCCGAGACGCTGGCCCGCATCCGCCGCGCCACCGCCGACGATCGCCGCTGGCTGGCGCGGCGCCTCGGCGCGGACCCTTTCGGACCCCGCGGTTGACTTCCCCCCTCCCCTCCGCGATCCCTGATCCGCGCCGCTCCGGGCGCCGCCGCGCGAGCCACCGATGCCCGTCCTGACCGCGATCCAGAGCTTTCTCGCCGCCATCGGCGCCGCCTCGCTCGGCCTCTGCCGCGCGACGGGCGGCCTCGCGATCTTCGCCGCGGCCTCCACCAGCCACATCCTGCGTCCGCCCTGGTATCCGGCGGAGTTCGGCCGGCAGCTGCTGCGCATCGGCTGGTTCTCGCTCCCCGTCGTCGGGCTCACCACGCTCTTCACCGGCGGCGCGCTGGCGCTGCAGATCTATTCGGGCGGGGCCCGCTTCAACGCCGAATCCGTGGTGCCCTCCATCGTCGCGATCGGCATGGTGCGCGAGCTCGGGCCGGTGCTCGGCGGGCTGATGGTCGCCGGGCGCGTCTCGGCCTCCATCGCCGCCGAACTCGCGACCATGCGCGTGACCGAACAGATCGACGCCCTCGTGACGCTCTCCACCAACCCGCTGAAATACCTCGTCGCGCCGCGTCTGCTCGCCGCGACGCTGACGCTGCCGGTGCTGGCGCTGATCGGCGACGTCATCGGCATCATGGGCGGCTTTCTCGTGGGCGTCGGCCGCCTCGGCTTCGGCGAGGCCGCCTACATCACCAACACCTGGACCTATCTCCAGTTCGAGGACGTCACCTCGGGGCTGATCAAGGCCGCCGTCTTCGGCTTCATCATCGCCCTGATGGGCTGCTTCCAGGGCTACAACTCCGGCCGCGGCGCCCAGGGCGTCGGGCGCGCCACCACGAACGCCGTGGTCTCCGCCTCGATCATGATCCTCGCGGCGAACTACGCCCTCACCGAAATGCTGTTCAGCGAATGAGCGCCCCGATGATCCGGCTCCGCGGCGTCGAGAAGGCGTTCGGCCCCAAGCGCGTCCTGCGCGGCGTCGATCTCGAGGTCGCGAAGGGCGAGAGCCTCGTGATCATCGGCGGCTCGGGCACCGGCAAGTCGGTGACGCTGAAATGCGTCCTCGGCATCGTCCCGCCCGACGCCGGCGACATCGAGATCGAGGGCGCCCCCGTCAGCCGCCGCAACCGCGACGCGCTGCTGTCGCGCTTCGGGATGCTGTTCCAGGGCGGGGCCCTCTTCGATTCCATGCCGGTCTGGGAGAACGTCGCCTTCCGTCTCCGCCACGGCGACGGCAAGCGCCCGAAGGACGAGGCGAGGGACGTCGCGGTCGAGAAGCTCCGCCGCGTCGGCCTCACCGCCGAGACGGCGGACCTCTATCCGGCCGAGCTCTCGGGCGGCATGCAGAAGCGCGTCGGCCTCGCCCGCGCCATCGCGGCGGACCCCGAGATCATCTTCTTCGACGAGCCCACCACCGGGCTCGATCCGATCATGGCCGGCGTCATCAACGACCTGATCCGCGAGCTGGTGAGCGAGATGGGCGCCACCGCCATCACCATCACCCACGACATGAGTTCGGTCCGCGCCATCGCCGACCAGGTGGCGATGATCCATGACGGCGTGATCGGCTGGAAGGGCTCGGTCGAGGCGATGGACGAGACCGACGACCCCTACGTCTCGCAGTTCATCCACGGCCGCGCCGAGGGCCCGATCGAAGCGATCCGCTGAGCCGCCCGGGACGCCGCCGCCCGCCCGCAGGAGCCCGGAGGCGTCCGGATGCCCGAAGTCCTCGCCGTCCTCGTCGTCCTCCCGCTCCTCTGGCTGGTCTACGTCCACGTCCCGGTGACGATGGCCCGCAATCGCGGCCGCGACGCGGTGGCCTGGGTCCTCGTCGCGATCCTCGGCTCGCCGATCCTCGCCATCCTCCTGCTCGCGATTCTCGGCGACCGGGACCCGGAGCGCCGTTGACCCGCCGTCGCCCCAGGGGGGGCGTGCGGGCCTTCGGGGGGATCGACCCCCCTCGGCCCGCCGCCGATCCGCCGGGGGCGGATCGGCACGCCCGGCCCGGCCGCTTCACCCTTTCTTGACCCTCGGCGCCGCAGGCTGCCCGGTCGCCCGGCCGGGGCGCCGCGAGACCCCCTCGACCCCCTCTCCCGGCCCGCCCCGTCCGACGATGCCCGCACAAGCGCGGCACAGGGGTCCGACCCGCGCATGACGCGAGTCCGACCGGAGTCCGACAGATGCATGACGAATGGCTGACGCGCGCGGCACGCCGTATGCACGATTCCCGCACGGCGTATGTACGGAGGCATGACCGGATTCCGCCCCTCCGGCGCGCGGCGGGCCCCTTCCCCCCGGCCCCGCGTCCGGGCATATCCCGCTCCATGCCGCGGCTCCCGCTCCGCCTCGCGCCGCATCTGGCGCTGCTGGTCCTCTGGCCCGTCGCCTGGAGCGCGCCGCTCCTGCGCACGGGCCTCCTGCCCTTCCTCGAGGGGACCGAGCTCTCGGTCCTCTCCACCGTCGCGGCGCTCTGGCCCGAGGAGGCGCTCCTCGCCGCGCTCGTCGCCCTCTTCGGCATCGCCGCGCCCTACGCCAAGACGCTCGCGCTCGCCGCCTTCGCCCTCGGGCGCCTGCCGCGGCGCTGGGCGCCGGCGCTCGACGGGCTGGCGAAGCTCTCGATGGCGGACGTGTTCCTCGTGGCGCTCGCCATCGTCGTCGCCAAGGGCGTCGGGCTCGGGCGGCTGGAGACCGCCTGGGGGCTGCCGCTCTTCGCCGGTTGCGTCCTCGCCTCGCTCGCGCTCTCGATCCTCGAAGGCCGGAGGCGGCGATGACGATCTTCACCCTGCTCGCCGGCGTCGCGCTGGCGCTGCCGCTCTTCGCGGCGCTGCTCTGGTCGCTGGCGCAGGCGGTGCGAAGGCGCGGGGCGCTGCGCATCGCCCATGTCGCGGCGGGCCTGCTCACCCTCGCCGCGATGGCCGCGCTCTCGGGCGAGGTGCCCGCGGCGGCGACGGCGGCGGGGGGGCTCCTCGCCCTCGCCGGGCTGGCCGCGGCGGCGCTGGAGCGCGGCTGGAACCGCCTCCTGCCGCTGGTGCAGGCCATC
>Ga0102943_1000686_pt1 | contig 22430 bp, 15 predicted proteins | sample SalPonC_black_MG_FD_78174 | JGI IMG/M metagenome (GOLD analysis project Ga0102943, IMG submission 78174) | Salt pond soil microbial communities from South San Francisco under conditions of wetland restoration - Salt Pond MetaG... | ecosystem: Environmental > Aquatic > Marine > Intertidal zone >...
CCAGCAGATAGGGATGGGTGATATTCTTGCCGTCTGTCAGTGTCAGGTATTCGGCCACCTGGCGGGTGACGTTGGATGCGGCAATCCAGGAATAGGTGGCAGGATGGGCAATTTTCTGAAGTGCTGTGGCAACCCGCAGGGTGCCGCCGCGTTTTACATTGGCGGCAAAGGCATTCGTGGTCCAGGAAAGCCCTGCCATCTGGGTGGCGGTGAAAGCGGATACCCCCAGCAGGGTTGAATACCGCAAAAATTCCCTTCTGGAAAGCTTGCCTTTTTCCATGTCACTTTTCATGTCATGTACTGCCGGATGAATTCTTTGTGTCATTTTTGCCTCCTTGTTTTTATGGTGGATGATACAGTATTTCAAAAAAATACCTGGCCGGTTGATGCTGTATGTTTATTACACGCCCTTCTGTTTAATGCAAATTTTTTTTACTGAAATTTTGTTAAAAAAGGCCTATTCTTTTTCCAGCTTGGCCAGGATCTCTCGTTCCCCTTCTGCCTTGAGCCGTTCCAGTTCCGCTGTCACCTTGTCTTTCAAAGGATCCGGTCTGTGGGTTTCCATGATGGACCGGATCTCTTCCTGGACCCGCTGGTCCATGGTGGGCTGACCCGCATTTTTCCAGGCATCTATGGTCTGGCGGTTGAGCAGCTTTGACACCGACAATTCCTGTTTGAAATGGTTCAGGGTGTGCTTCTGTGTGATAAAATGTCCGCCAGGACCTACATCCTCCAAGATCTGTCTGGCCAGGGTTTCCCTGGTGACGGAAATCCCTTCCACAAACCGTTTGGTCATGCCCACAATTTCATTGCCCATCACCAGCTGTTCCAGGGAGCAGGCCATGCCCGAGGCCATATACCCCACATCATGGATGAGGTTCAACCCGGACAGCCCCTGGGCCAGGATGGAAAAGGCGCCTTCCAGCCCGGCCTGGGCATCCAGAATCTTGGAATCTGTGGCACCGGCAAGGCCCCAGGTGGGCAGGTCGAATGATTTGGCGATCTCGGCCTGGGCTGCTATCCCCAGGCTGTTTTCCGGTGCTCCCATGGTCATGAGTGCGGTTTTCATATCCAGGATCCCCACATTGCCGCTCATGGCCACCGGACACCCGGTTTTCCGCAGCTGGGCAATGGTGATGTGAACCAGGGCTTCGGCCGTGATCTGTACCAGCATGCCGGCCAGGGTGACCGGGCCTGTGGCCCCGGCAGAAACCGTGGAGCCGGGCAGCTGGGGCATGAACCGATCTGCGGCAATGAGAATGCGGTCCACCACGTCATCCGGAAAAAACAACGGCGCTATGGCTTCCGGGTAGAGCACGAGAAACGGTTTTTCCCGCAGTTTGTCCTGGCCACCGGCGATCACTGCGGCCATCTCATACACATACTCACATCCCAGAGGCGAGTACCCGATAAAGGCGGCCGGCTTGGTGGTGTTGGCAAACATGGCCGGAATTTCATGGACTTCCGCAGCAGCACCCGGCACATCCTGGGAGGAGCCCATGGGCATGACAAAATCGATGTGGGCGCAGGCATCCGCCACTTTGGCGCCCAGGGCGATGTCGTTTATGCTGGTGGGCCGGATCTCTCCGGTGAACGGGTCCCGGTGGTTGGGGCTGGCGGTGGAGGTGCTGTAATGGCTTTTCTCCCCTTCCACCTCCATAGACCGCCGGCCGTTTCTGTCATAGATGGTCCAGCCTTTGGGTGTGGTGGCCACACACCCCTGGACAATATATTTGGGGATCTTGATGTTATCGTCCTTGACCCAGGCCCCGGCCTGGGCCATCATTTTTTTGACTGCGGCATGGCGGCACTTGAATCCCACTTTTTCAATGATATCAAAGGCGGCCTGCTTGATCTCCCAGATCTGGTCGTCTGTTAAAATCCGCATGCTCACAGAGCGGGTTTTGGTATTGGATGACTGAATCATGCGTGTTCCTTTCAGAAATTATGGTATTTTAATTTGCATCATACATCCTGTAATTCGTTTTATGGTCATTGTTTTCCGGTTCCGGCGGGACCCCGTTTTTGTCCCAGCCCATGGCCTGGTAAAATTGGGCCAGCATGCCGGTGAAGGCTTTTCTGGTGAGACCCTCTGAAGAGTCTTTGCCGAAAAAAAATCTGTCCGGCAGCTGGTCTGCAAGCGGCAGGACGGAATGGCGCAGGTTGAATAGCCTTTCCATGGCTGCAATTTTCTCTCCAGCTTTCGTCAGGCCGTCTTTGGTGAAATCTGCTTCCGCCACTGCGTTGACAAGCGCAATTTCCGGTTCCAGGTTGAATGACTTGAGCAGCGACAGCACCGGCACCTTGCACAGACCCAGGCAGTCCACCAGGATATTGGTGATCACCGCTTTTTTGATGAGCCATCCTTTGGCTGTTGTAGAATGGATATTCACTGCCTCGGCCGTACCGAATTCCGCGATGGCCTGTTCTTTTGACCAGCTGTATTCCAGAGAGGCATAGACATTGTTGTAATCTCCGCCCCTGCTGGAGACCGCATATCCCAGGGCGGTTCCCATGATGGCATTGGGGTGATAGGCGGTGAGTTCCAGGCCTTTGACATGGGCGGCACAGGCTGCTGCTTCAGCCCCGATCTGATCAGCCGCATGCCTGACACCGCCGGCCAGGAGCCGGCCCAGTTCCGTGGTGCGGGTTGCGATCCGGTGAATAAGGGTTTCCATGGTATCAGCATTGCCCCAGGACAGATCCAGATCCGTTTTGAGATCTGCAGGCATCAGGCCTTTTTCTTCCAGGTCCATGGCAAAGGCAATGACCGATGCCGTGGAGGTGGTGTCCAGCCCCAGCCGGTTGCACAGGTTGTCCAGCCGGACAATGGCAGCCATGTCCGAAAGGCCGCATTTGGGGCCGAAGTTGATGACCGGCTCAAATTCTGGCCGGGTGGAAATCTCATCGGGTTTTGCACGATTCATTACCAGATCGGCTTTGCACTGTATCGGGCACTTGAAACACCCGGAAGTGCGGATGATTTTTTTTTCCAGGTGCCGACCGTCAATGGGGCTGACATCGGTCATGCCGATTGCATTATAATTTTTTGCCCCCATGATCCCGAAATCATTGACCCACTGAATGTACCCGGCTCCGCCGTAACGGGAGAAAAAGGAAAATTCCGGTGCATTCCGTACCAGGGATGCATAGGTTTTCACCGCCTGTTTTTTTTCGGGTGTGTCGGCCGGCAGGTGTTTGTGCCCGCCTTTGGCAATGACAATGGCCTTGAGGTTTTTGGCCCCCATGACAGCGCCCATGCCTGTGCGGCCGGCGGCATGGTCTTTGGCCGTCATGACGGCGGCAAATCTGACCTGGTTTTCTCCCCCCGGTCCGATGGTCAGGATACGGATTTTTTCAGTGGCGTGTGTTTGTGCCAGCCGGTCCTGGACCGCAAATGCATCCATTCCCCACAGATCCCGGGCAGGTTTGAGTTTTGCCCCATGTTCATGGACATACAGGTAAACCGGTTCTGTGGCGGCACCGGTCACCACAATGGCGGCCAGACTGCAGGACCGCAGCCAGGCACCGGTATATCCGCCGATGTTGGAGCTGCCCAGAATCCCGGTCAAAGGGGACAAGGCGTTGATATGGAGCCTGGCGCCGCAGGGAGCGGCAGAACCGGTGAGGAGCCCGGTGGAAAAAAGCAGTATGTTGTCAGGTCCCAAAGGGTCTGTATTTGATTTCAAATGGTGGTACAGAAACCAGGCATTGAATCCCCTGCCCCCCAGAAAAGGGCGTGCCGGGTCTGGAAAGGCCGTAAAAAAGCAGTTTCCCCGTGTCAGATCCACCATCAGAATCTGCCCGAACCGGTCTGACGGGATCATGGATGTTTCTGACTGGTTTTTTGGAAGATCTCCTGGGGGTAAGCCGCTTGATGCTGGTGTATTCATGGATAAAACTTGTATCATGTTATAGGGCAGGGATCAAACAGATTTTACCGCCTTTTCCCATAGCTTTCACGATGCCTGTTTTCTAAGCAAGCTTACCGGCTGCCAGGATGCCGATCAGAATCAGGATTTTCAGGTTTTCCCTCATGGTTGGTTGGTACCATAAAAGACCGGTTAACACAAGTGACAGCAGGAGCCCTGGATATTTGCCATAGCGTGTAAGCTACTTTGGCGAATATCCAGAGACACCTTGGGCTTTACCCTGAAAAAACTTGTATCTGGAACGTATTCATCATAATATCTGGATGACTGAAAAAACGGAAAACAATCTTTTTGCAGCTGGAGAATAACATGAACCGTGATACAGCCATTCAGGACCTGGAAACATTTGAAGGCTACTGGGATATTATCGTCATCGGCGGCGGTGCCACCGGGCTGGGGGTGGGTGTGGATGCGGCATCCCGGGGGTATAAAACCCTGCTGCTGGAACAGCACGATTTTGCCAAGGGCACCTCCAGCCGTTCCACCAAACTGGTGCATGGCGGCGTGAGATACCTGCGTCAGGGAAATATCTCCCTGGTGCTCGAGGCCCTCCATGAGCGGGGGCTTCTCATCCGCAACGCCCCGCACCTGGTGAGCAACCAGGCATTTATCGTTCCCAACTATGAGTGGTGGGACGGGCCGTTTTACGGGGCCGGCATGAAGGTGTATGATATGCTGGCAGGTAAACTGGGGCTGGGGCCGTCAAGACATTTGTCCAAACAAGAAACCTTGAAACGGATTCCTACGCTGGAACCGGAAAAACTGCGGGGCGGGGTGGTCTATTACGACGGCCAGTTCGATGATGCCCGCCTGGCTGTGAACCTGGCCCAGACCATGAAGGATCAGGGCGGTACCCCTGTCAACCATATGCAGGTAAAAGGGTTTACCAGGGCCGGTGACATGATCGACGGGGTTATTGCCACAGACAGGGAAACCGGCAGATCGTATGAGATGCATGCCCGGGTGGTGGTGAACGCCACCGGGGTTTTCACCGACACCATTTTACAGATGGAAAATCCCAAAGCAAAGCCGGTCATATCCGCCAGCCAGGGGGTTCACCTGGTGCTGGACAAGGCATTTCTGCCCGGCGAATCCGCCATCATGGTGCCCCAGACCGCCGACGGCCGGGTGTTGTTTGTGGTGCCCTGGCATGACAAAGCCGTGGTGGGAACCACAGATACGCCGGTGTCGGATATCCGCCTGGAACCATGTCCCCTAAAGGAAGAGATCGACTTCATCCTGGAACATGCCGCCGTTTATCTGTCCAAAGACCCGGAACCAAAGGATGTCAAGAGCGTGTTTGCCGGGCTGAGGCCCCTGGTGGACACCGGCAGCAGCGACAATACCGCTGCCATTTCCCGGGACCACTATCTGGTGGTTTCCGAGTCAGGCCTGGTGACCATCACCGGCGGTAAATGGACCACTTACAGAAAAATGGCGGAAGACACTGTGAACCAGGCCATGCTGGTGGCAGGTCTGGATGAACGGGAGTGCGTAACCAAAAAACTGCGGATCCACGGGTGGCTCAAGCATTTTGATAAAAATGATGCCCTGCATCATTACGGATCAGATACCATCCATATCAAAAAAATGATCAAACAAGATGCCGGGCTGGGGGAAAAACTGCATCCTGATCTGCCCTATATCAAGGCGGAGGTGGTCTGGTCCGTGCGCCGGGAGATGGCCAGGACAGTGGAGGATTTTCTGGCCCGCCGCAGCCGTGCACTGGTACTGGATGCCCGGGCCGCCATGGACATGGCACCTGTTGTGGCGCATCTTATGGCCCGGGAACTGGGATATGATGATACCTGGTCGGACCGGCAGGTTTCCGCTTTCACAGATCTGGCAGGCAGTTACCTGATCGGCGGTTCTGTGCACAAAGACAAAGGACAGTCATGACAGTTTTACTGGTGGACCATGATGCAGCCGCCAATCTGGTTCTGGCGGACATGCTCGATAAAAAAGGGTATGCCTGTCTCCGGGCATCGGATGCAGAAAAGGCCCTGTCTCTGGCCAAACACCATGAGATCCGCGTTGTCGTATACATCCGGCAGGCATCTGATACATCCGGCCTTGATCTGTGCAGCAGTATCCGCAGGTTGAAAAAAGGCCATTATATCTATTTTATAATGGGTACCCCAAAGGACAATAAACCAGAAAAAATACAAGGCTTTGCACAGGGGGTTGATGCCTTTGTGACGACCCCTGTGGACCATGAAAAACTGACGGCACTGGTTCAGGTGGGGATGCGGATATCAGGGTTTTCCATGCCAAAGCCTTTGAAAAAGGAACGCCCCAAAAAACCGGATGTTTCCACATATGATATTCCCTTTGCCAGAATCGCGCTGGAAAAAAATTTTGTCACAAAAGAGCAGTTGGCAAAGGCGTTTTCATCCCAGAAAAAAGCACAGCTGGCCGGCGGCAAAAATGCGGACCAGAAAACTGGTGATACCCGGCTCTCCAAAAAAACAGCGGAGATCCTTGTGGCCCAGGGAGCGATCACAGAAGCGCAGCGGGACATGATCCGCCGTGAAATGGAAAAAGACAGGGGCATTGTTTCTGAAACGTCCCAACAGGCTGATGATGCAGTCCAATCTCCGGAACAGGCAGATATTTCAGACCAGTCCCCTTTTCAGGTGCAGATCTCCAGCGACAGAATGGAGGCCCGGCTGGTTGTAAACAATGCATTTTTTGACCGCATCACACCGGATGCCATTGCACAGGTCCTGGAAAAAGCGGATATCCAGTTCGGTGTGGCAGATCTTGAAAGACAGATCACCACCCTGAAAACAACCCTCAAGGAAAGCGTATCATTTATCGCTGCCAAAGGCCGCCCCCCTGTACCGGGCACAGATGCCTTTATCTCCTATCATTTTGATACAGACTATTTAAAGCCCGGAAAAATCGATACTGAGGGCAAAATGGATTACACGGAGCGGGGAAGCATACCAAAGGTTGCAGCCGGGGATCTGCTGGCAACCAAAATTGCCATGAAAACAGGGACACCGGGCATAGATATTTATAATACCCCTATTTCGGCGCCGGAAACAAAAGATGTGGTGCTTCAATGCGGACAGGGCGCATATCTGTCTGATGACGGCATAAAAGCCTACGCCCGGATCGATGGCCAGCCCCATGTGGCGGTGGACGGGGTACTTTGTGTCTTTGCAGAACTGACCATTGACGGGGATGTGAATTTTACCACCGGAAATATCGATTTTGACGGCAATGTGATTGTCAAGGGCACTGTCATGAACGGGTTTACCGTAAGATGCGGGCATCTTTTTGCAAAGGAGATCAGCGGTGCCGCCATTTTCGCATTGGGGAATGTGATTGTTTCCGAGGGCATTATCAGCGCGGACATCAAGACGGAAGGTGATGTCAAAGCCCGATTCATTACCGGTTCCAACATAAAATCCTTTGGCAGCGTTATGGTTGACAAAGAGGTCATTGATACAAAAATCCGCTCCAGTGCAAAATTTTTATCAGAACGGTGCGCCATTATCTCTTCTTTTGTCTCTGCCAAAATGGGAGTGTCTGCCAGACAGATCGGAACGGATGTTTCCAGTGCCTGCCGAATCCATGCGGGGATGGATGAAAATGTCAAAAAAAGGATCCAGGCTTTTGACCATGCTATGAATGATAAAAAAAAGGTCCTGGAAACCGTGCAGAAACGGTATGAAAAACAATCCAAAAAGCAGCGGGGCATTCACCGGAAAATCTTTGAGCTGGCCCAGAGTCAGGAGCGTCTGGCATCCGAATCAGGTGCTGCAAACGCTCTGGCCAGGGAACTGGACCTGTATTTCAGGGACCAGGAAATCCTGGAAGAGCAGATTGCACAGGACCTGGCCGCCATTGAAGCAGTGATCGCAGAGATTGAAACCATGGGCAAAGAAAAAACAGCGTTACTGCAATGGTCCAAAGAGGAACAAGGGGACCCGGTAATCACCGTCAGCGGTGCCGTCACCCAGGGGACAAAACTGTTTGGAATATACACCTCTTATATCCCCACTGAAACCATCCGCAACGTCACCATAAGGGAAACAAAGCATCCTGAAACCGATGACTGGCAGATGGTGATGGGGTAATCCCGCTGCTTGAATTCCTTTTAGGTTTTCGGTTTCAGGGGCAAGGTATCTGGATCAAGCCCCTTACGAGTCATAAACCGGTTCATTTCCTTTACGATTTCAGAATCGATTTCCGGTGCTTTATACGTACTGAGCATCCGATTTTGCTCTGCTGCTATCTTTTGCATGAAACGGGAATCTGGATCCATTCCCTTCAGCCCACCACGCAAAGCAACCCTGGGTGTCCAACTATGGGTGCGGCATTTTTTCAAGGTATCCGGATTGGTTAGAAACAGACCCCCGGGACCCACCTGGCGGATCTGGTCCACATTCAGGGAATCTTCGTCTATCCGGATATCATCCAGGTAAAATCGGCTCATTTTGATCATTTCAAGATCCATGATGAATTTTTCAATGGAGATACAGGCAAAACTGTCCAATATCCCGGCGCCGTGAAGAATAAGGCTTGTCTGGTTCTGCATTGCCGTGAAAATGGACAGCATGCTTTCGTATCCGGCTTGAGGCGATAAAGATTTGGCATCATTGGTGGCCCCGCCGCACCGTGAGGGCAGGTCGTAAAATCGGGCCAGGGCTGCCGTATATTTTGCCTGTAGTGCATAGGCTGGAGAGCCAATGGAAATGTTGCCGGTTACCATGTCGGCGCCGTAGCACTGGAGACCGAAGATGACCGGGTTCCCCGGATTGTAGATCTGGGTGATCACGATCATGGCCAGGGCTTCAGCAGTGGCCATGGCCAGGTTGGATGGCAAATCAATGGGGCCTGTGGTTCCGGTTGCCACCCCTGGTGAGCACATGACCGGCTGGTTATATTTAGCCGCCGCTTCAATGGCTTCCAATGCCATTGCGTCAACCTGGAGAGGGCTGAATGATGCCACCATGGTCATGACCCGCGGGGTCCGGCGCAACACATCGTTTCCTCCCAGCCGTATGGCGCTCAGTAACATGATGTCTTCCATCCGGTTCTTGTTACAGCCAATACCCATGATGCACTTGTCAGAATGGATCAAGGTGGTATAGTGCATGGCCAGATGGCTTTTGTCCGAATCCACATCGTTGGGCTGGGCCAGGATGCCGCCGTTTAGGTGCAAAGCATCGCTTTGATGGACCAGCTTAACCAGTGTTGCATGGTCGGCGAGATTTGTGGCCCTGACGGTACCGCCAGGTTCCATTATCCTGGAACAGCCATAAGCCGCGGCAATTTTTGACTTTCCGGTGCCAATGTCAATGGTTTTATCGGGATCGATTCCGTGCAGGGTAAAGCTTGCCGGTGCCTTGGCAATCATCTCCCTTGTTTCATCCGGAGAGAAGAAGGCCCTGCGGCCTTGAATCCTGATTCCCTTTTCAGCCAGAAACGTACGGTGCGATTCACCTAAAATTCGGACTCCGACGGTATCCAGTATGGTAAGTGCTGCTTCATTGATTTGTTCAAGCTTATGCCGATCGCATACCATGTCCATTTCCCTTTTTGAGCGAACCAATGTCTCGATCAAGACAATATTTACAGATTTCGGGTCAATTCCTTGACGCCGGCGTCCCTGATGTCACGAATCCGTTTCAGGACCTTTTCATCAAGATCCGGTACTTTGTGGTGTGCAAGAATGTCTTCCAGTCTTTCCTGGATTCTTTGGGCCATATTCAAGCCCCCTTTTTCTTTCCACTTTTCATAGGGTTCACGGGTCAGGAGTTTGGAATTCCATACCGCATCCCGGCAATATTTCACGGTATGGGGGTGCGCGAGGAAGTGTCCGCCCGGACCGATATCGTCAATTACCGCCCGCCCGATGGTGTCGGCGTTCACTTTTATGCCATCCATAAATTTTTTGGCCATGCCCACGGCCTCGTTGCCCAGTACCAACTGGGCCGGAGAACAAACCATGGCCTGGTCCAGATAACCCACGTCATGAATGAGATTAAGGCCTGACATTGCCTGGGTGATGATGGAGAAGCCGGCTTCAAGACCGGCCTGGGCATCTATGGATTTAGAGTCGGTGCATCCTGCATATCCCCAGCTTGGCAGTTCAAATGACTGGGCTACCTCGGCCTGGGCTGCAATTCCCAGGCTCATTTCAGGATATCCCACACCGAATATCCCCGAAGACATATTAAGAATCTGGACATTGCCGGACATACAAACCGGGCATCCAGTCTGGCGGAGCTGGGCCAGAACAATACACATAAGCGTTTCAGCCGTCAACATGGTAATAACACCGGCCATTGTCATGGGGCCGGTTCCACCCATCTGTACACCCGGGCCCGGCACTTGGGGAATGAAATAATCGGCTGCGGCAAAAATCCGGTCAACGGTTTCGTCCGGTTGAACCAGCGGAGAAATGGGTTCGGGATACAGGGCAAGAAATGGTTTTTGACGTAGTTTATCCCTCCCACCAGCCACTTCGGCAGCCATTTCCAGAACATATTCAGAGCCAAGGCCTGAGTATCCTATAAAAACAATGGGTTTGGTGGTGTTTGTAACCACGGCTTCAAATTCGTAAACATCGGCGGCAATAGAGGGTACGTCCTGGGAGGATCCCATTGGCATTACCCAGTCAATATATTCACATGCATCAGCCACCTTGGCGCCTATACCGATATCCTTTACCGTGGTGGGATGGATTTCACCGGTAAGGGCGTCCTTGGTTCTGGGGCTGCCGGTTGAAGTACCGTAGTAGCTTTTCCGGCCTTCAACCTCCAACGCCCGATTCCCGTCGCGGGAATAAAGAGAAAATCCATTAGGTGCCGTTGCCAAACACTGCTTGACAATAAATTCAGGAACGCGGACGTGGTCACCTTCCACAACTGCGCCTGCCTGCTTCAGCATCTTCCTTGCACCTTGATGTAAGACCTTGAACCCTACGCTGTACATGAGATCAAACGCAGCCCGTTTTATCTCAAAGATCTGTTCATCGGTTAAAATTCTCATATAAGGTTTTGCAGACTCTACAGAACCAGAATTAATCATGTTACTTCACCTCTTTATTTTTTTGTTTGCATACGTAAATACCTTGTTTTCTTCTAGTTTGCTTTGTTGTCAATGTCAAGCAGCAAAATGCCCATTCCTGCACTTTGGCCGCAAAAATATATTTTCTTTCATAAGGTACTCTGGTATATAAAGAGGCAACACCATCGGCTATGGGACCGAAATTATTGTGGCCGCGGGTGGCCTGGGAAAAAAGAGACCTGTAAAAAATGGCATTTCAAAAACAGCAGCTCAATGCAAGACTGGTCAATGACCTGAAAAAACGGTCCACATCCGGGGTGATATTTTACATGCTGATCCCGCCGCTGATTTTTTTGACGGACAATTTTTTCCAGCAGCATCAGCAGTTCAGCCTTGGTTTTCTTGGGGTGTTTTCTTGTATCTGTGTGTTCCGGCTGATACATGTGTATGTTTCCAAAAAAATGCCCGAACGGTTTGAACCGATAAACACCGGTATTTTTATCGGCAGTGTCGTTTTTACCGCCCTGGCATGGGGGATGGGATCTGCCTATTTTCTGCTTCACAGCCAGGAACAGACCGTGCAGACCCTCATGCTCATCTGCACGGTGGGATTTGTTGCGGGCGGGGTGCTGTCTTTTATCCCCCTGCTGTACCTGGCGGTTGCCTACAATATATCGATGCTGCTGCCGTCTATTGCGGCTGTTTTTATAAGGGCAGAAATGCCCACCCTGGGATTTGCCATGATTCTGTATGCCGTTTATCTGGTTCTGATCAGCCTGCGGGGCAACGCTGAATACTGGAAAGCGCTGGAAAATGAAAACCTGCTGGAGGAAAAATCCAGGGAATTGGAAAAGGCCAGCCGCACTGATGCCTTGACCGGATTATATAACCGCCGGTATTTTGATGAACTTTTCGAGCTGGAATGGGGGCTTTCCCGCCGGAGAAAAACCCCTTTGACGCTGCTGATATGTGATATTGATCATTTTAAGCAGGTGAATGACACCCATGGCCACCAGGCTGGTGATGCCTATCTCAAACGCATCAGCCGCTGCCTTCAATCGGTTTTCCAGCGGGAAACCGATGTGGTGGCCCGCTACGGGGGCGAAGAGTTTGTGGTACTGCTGCCGGACAGGGATGCAGAACAGACCTGGGACCTTGCAGAGCGGTTCAGAAAAAAAATCGCTGAAACCGTGCTGGAATACCAGGGGAAAAAAATTCAGACCACCATCAGCACAGGCATCAGTTCCTGTATCCCGGGATCTGACATGACCCGGGATGCATTTCTCACCCGGGCGGACAATGTGTTGTATGAAGCCAAAGCGTCAGGGCGAAACCGGACGGTTGTGGACACACAATGAATCAGTCACTGTTTCATTTTTTCATCTGAATATGCCGGCAAAAAAAATTGCGAAACTCATCTTCCCGGTGGCTGACATACAGAATGGTGGCCAGGTGCTCTTTTGCCACCGCTTCCAGAAAATTCAGCACTGCAGACCGGTTGGGTGCATCCAGTCCCTGGGTGGGTTCGTCCAGCACCAGCAGCTGCGGGCTCTTGATCAGGGCCCGGGCAATCAAAATAAGTCGCTGATCTGCATAGCCCAATTCCCTGAAAGGGACAGTGCCCGATTTTTCCATGCCCAATCGCCCCAGCCACTCCATGGCCAGTCTTTTTTGGGCTGCAGCTACCTGCCGGTACAATCCGATGGAGTCAAACAGGCCGGACAGGATGCAGGCCAGAACACTGCCCGGCACCCGGAAGTTTCGGTGCAGGTCTGAACTGACAATCCCCATTTTTTGTTTGATGTCCCAGATGGATTCGCCGGTGCCCCGGCGGATGCCCATGACGGTCAGATCGTTGGTGTAGCAGGCGGGATGGTCTCCGGTGATTACCTGGAGCAGGGTGGATTTGCCGCTGCCGTTGGGACCGGTGACCAGGGTGTGATCTCCCTGGCGCACCACCAGGTTCAGATCCGTGAACACCTGCTGGTCGCCGTATCCGGCCCTGCCGTGCACCAGCCGGATCAGCTCCGGTTTTTCCGAAATTCGGGAAGAACGCTGTTCCGGGCCAAAGATCAGGTCCCGGGCCGTGGCCTGAAAATCCGGCCGGGATGTCCGGGCCAGGCAGGTTTTTGGCACCTGGTCTGCCGGACCCTGATATAACAGGTCCCCGTTGGCCATGATGCCCAGATGGGTGGTCCAGGAAGGAATGTCTGCCGGATTGTATACAAATATCAAGATCTGAATCCCTCTGGAAAACAGCTGAAACAATGCCCTGTCCAGCTCTTTGCAGCTGTCGGTATCCAGGCCGTCAAAAGGGCACTGGATCACCAGGCAGGAGACTCCCTTTGTGATAGGGGCCAGCAGCATCAGTTTCCGGGTCTGACCAGTGGAAAGCTGGCGAAAGCCTTTTTCCAGGCTGTCGGTCATGGCCAACGCCTGAATCAGGTCCGCATATTGCCGGACATTCGTCAGAAAATGTCCGGCCGGCGTGCCGGGGTCCAGCCGGTCCATAAAATCGGTCTGGTCTTTTTTCAGCTCGGATTCATATACCGCCTGCTGGTCCTTGAAGGATACCACGCCTGGAGATTCCGGCAGTGACAATTCTTGTGCCGTGCCACTGAAGGTTTTTTGGGAAACCAGATCAAAAAAGGCATCGATACCGGACCGGTTGGTTCCCAGAATGGTCCAGGCCTGGCCGGGCAGGGTCTCAAAATGGTCGATAAATATATGGTCTGTTCGGGCCTGGATAATTTTCATGGCTGTCATTGAATCAGGAAGCGGTATCAATGGCAAGTCAAAATATTGGATTACATATAAGAAAAGAGCATCACGGCTGTCCGACAAAGAGCAGCATGGAAAACAATCGGTTAAAATTTGTAAAGATCGTTTGACTTGGCATAGTATCAATTTATATAGTGATGGCGTTTTCAACCTGACAGGTGATGCTGGCGGCACCTGTGTCGACTGCCTCGTTGAAACGCTTGAAAAATGGTTGCAACAAAAAATAATTGTTACACCCGTGTTCACCATACGGGTAGCGCGCAAAATACTTCATCAGGAGACACCCATGCCATCTGCCGAAACACAGTTGAGAGAAGGCTGAATGGTCAATGTTAAAAAGTATGGTTTGAAAATGAAACGAATTTACGTGGATCTGGATGACGTGATCTCCAGAACAACAGATACGTATAGTGCCGTCATTGAACAAGAGTTCGGCAAACAGGTCCGGTTCGAGGATTTGACCTGCTTTGACCTGAAGGTCTCGTTTGAGCTGACGGACAGGGAATACCGGCATTTTTTCGAGCTGATTCACCAGCCCGAGGTGCTGATGGGCTTTGAACCGGTGTCCGGCGCCGGAAAGATGCTGGCCCGCTGGATTGATGCCGGTCACCGGGTGGATATTGTCACTGGCCGGCCACCTGCGGCCCGGGAAGCGTCTATGGCCTGGCTGGACCAGCAGAAAATCGCTTATACCGATTTCATCATGGTGGATAAATACAACCGGAGCGGTGATGACCACCCCGGAATGATTTCCAAGACGCAGCTGATGGCCTGTCAGTATGATCTGGCTGTGGAGGATTCCCTGGACACCGCGTTTTTTCTGGCAGAACACATGGATGTGAAGGTTTTCTTGTACGGCCGCCCCTGGAACGTCCTTCCGGCGCAACATCCGAATATCATCCGGGTGGGATCATGGCAGGACATCGCTGTATTGCCCTGCTGCACCTGATCCACCGGTTTCTTTCGGGCCGTTTTCCCGTTGCACAGGTGGCTGTCTATCCGCTTGTTCTGCGGGATATTTTTTGACACGGGTGGTAGTTCGCAAACCTTGATTTTGGCAGAACCGATCTTACTATTTTCTTAATAACACCCATGCCCTGGCGCGCTCAACACAGTATGAAAGCGTTAGCCGGTGGTAACAGCAGAAGAAATTTTTTTTTTTACTGGAAGCGAATACTTGCCTACTAATAGCTAACAGCTAAGGGCTAAGGGCTAAAAGCTTTCATATAAATATGAGTTTGATACAAACCTGATTTTTCATAAGGAGAACCATGGGTAATCACATAAAAACCGTTTTGCTGCTCACTGCCATGACCGGGCTTTTTTTGGTGCTGGGGTATGCCCTTGGCGGCCGGACCGGCATGGTCATGGCATTGATCATTGCCTTTGCAATGAATTTTTTTTCCTACTGGCAGTCCCACACCATTGTGTTGAAAATGTACCGTGCCCAGCCCCTGGAACGGGCCGAAGCACCCGGACTGCATGATACGGTGGCCCGCCTGGCATCCAGGGCCGGCCTGCCCATGCCCAAAATTTATGTTATTCCGGATGATGCGCCCAATGCATTTGCCACAGGAAGGGACCCGGCGCACGGGGTGGTGGCCGTCACCCGGGGGCTGGTGCGTCTCATGGACCAGAAGGAGCTGGAAGGGGTTTTGGCCCATGAACTGGGCCATATCAAAAACCGGGATATCCTGATTTCCACCATTGTGGCCACCATGGCAGGGGCCATTATGTTTGTGGCCACCATGGCACGGTTTTCTGCGTTTTTCGGTGGCACGAACGACGAAGAAGGCGGCCTGGGATTTGTGGGGATTATTGCCATGTCCATCCTGGCCCCTCTGGCTGCCATGGTGGTGCAGATGGCGGTTTCCAGATCCAGGGAATACCTGGCAGATGCCACGGCCGCAAGTATGACAGGTCACCCCGAGGGCCTGGCATCAGCCCTGGCCAAACTGGGGTCCTATACCCGTCACAGCTCGGTGGATGCCAATCCGTCCACCGCCCATATGTTCATTGTCAATCCCCTTTCCGGCAGAAAAATGGCCAGTCTTTTTTCCACCCACCCGCCTCTGGAAGACCGGATCAGCCGCCTCACAGGTGCTGGAAAACCGCCTGCCGGCCGGCAGGACAGCCGAAATGGCGGCGACACCATGACAGAGCAGAGCCGGGCGTTCTGGGATTCTTTGTCCTGATCCTGACAGTACCCATCATCACACAGCCTGGGTGGAGTGAACATGCCTTGCGTTTGCGGCCACCAATAGCTTGACTCCGGTTAAAACCCATTCTATGGTAGCGGGGGCAAATAACAACCGATATTTGGGCTGGTACGGAGGCTGTGAATGAAGCTGTTGAAAAGGATCAAGGTATTCCGTTTGCAGATGCGGACGGAATACCCGTTTGGCTGGTCCATTGTGATGGGCAGTTTTTTTATTTTTCTGGTGATCCTGTTCGGTACATCCGGATACATGGTGCTGGAAGGGTGGAGTTTTATCGAGAGTGTATACATGGTGATCATTACCCTTTCCACGGTGGGATTTATGGAGGTGCGGCCGTTGTCCGATATTTCCCGGTTCATGACCATTCTGGTTATTTTCGGAGGTGTGGGTGCATTTTTTTATCTGGGAGGATCTCTGGCCCAGATGTTTGTGGAGGGGAAATTTCAAAATATTCTTGGGAGGCGCAGGGTGCAGAAAATTATTGATGAACTTACCGGCCATTACATTGTCTGCGGATACGGCAGAATCGGCCGGGTGGTGGCACAGGGAATCAAAAAAGAGGGGTTTGATGTGGTGGTTATTGAAAAGAATCAGGCAGCCCTTGAAGATCTGACCAGGCAGAAGATGCTGTTTATTGCCGGGGATGCCACCGAAGATGAGGTAATGCTCTCCGCCGGTTTGAAAAAAGCCAATTGCCTGATAACAGCCCTGGCAGAGGATGCGGCCAATGTATTTGTCACCCTGACCTCCAAACAGCTGAATCCGGATATCACCATTGTGGCCCGCACCGACACTGAATCCCATGTGGCCCGCTTGAAGCAGGCCGGGGCGGAGCGGGTTTTCATGCCCTACAACATCGGGGGGCTGCGCCTGGTTCAGAGTGTTCTGCGGCCCACGGCAACCAGCCTGATGGACCTGGCCATCCGGGGGGATATCAATTTGCAGATGGAAGAACTGCCTGTTTCTCCTGATTCAGAGCTGGTGGGTAAACTGGTGAAGAATTCCGGAATACGCCCCCGGTTCGATATCCTGGTGGTGAGCATTAAAAAAGCATCCGGCGACATGGTGTTCAACCCGGGGCCCGAAACGGTCATTGCTGCCGGTGACCTGCTCATCGCCCTGGGTAAGCCGGAGAATCTGCACAAACTGCAGAAGGTGTCGGACCCAAAAGCCGGCTGACAGCCAAAGGATTTGCAGAGGGTTTTATTGTTCCCTGATAACCTGTCCCCGTGATGTAAAAGAGATGCCCTGCTGGGTTTTGGCACCAATCATGACGGTTTCGATGATGGGGGGGGATACCGGCTTTTCTGATTCCCATTCCACCAGAAAACTGGCCCCTGAGCCGCCTGCCTTGTCTGATTCATGGACCACAAACCGGGTGGCAGACATTTTTTTCAGTGTTACAGGGGTTTTGATATATTCTTCCAGCAGTTTTCCCTGGGAATTGTAATAGGTAGCTTTTTTTACAACCATTGGGTTGTTCCGATCTGTATTACGGATACTCAAGGTTACAGCCAGCAGAAACGGCCGTTCCCTGTTTCCGATGTAAATGTGGGAGTATACCGGCACATAGACAATCTGCCCACTGGACAGGCAGATAACTGACCGTTCGTCAGCAGAGGAAGTTCCCAATGCCGTAAAAAAAACGAAAACAAACAGACACATGAAAAATTTTTTTCGGGAAGCCATAGCCAATCCTTTAGATAGTGAGGTCAGAAGTAAGCTTCTGCTCCCTATTGCATTTTTTCAATAGTATTGCAACTGGATATGCGGTTGTCAACAAGGTTGTCATGGCAACAGCATGCAACTGCCATTATATTTGCGTTGACAGGGGAACAGGGTATGGTGCATTTTGGGAGACAGTCGGAGGTCCAGATTATAGGGGATTTCAGCAGAAGGGTTATAAAACAGGGGGAAAAATGAAATACGTCGGGGCCCATGTCAGTATCAGCGGCGGTGCGGAAAAGGCGCCGGAAAATGCGGAAAAATTCGGTGCCAAGGCCTTTGCCATGTTCACCAGAAATCAGCGGCGGTGGCATTCGCCGCCACTGCCAGCCAATTCCATCACCCATTTCAAAAAACGGTGCAGGGATGCAGGCTTTGATCCAAAACATATCCTTCCCCATGACAGCTACCTGATAAATCTCGGACACCCGGAACAGGCGGGTCTTGAAAAATCACGAAATGCTTTTTTTGATGAAATGCAGCGCTGTGAAAAGCTGGGGTTGCAATATCTGAATTTTCATCCGGGCAGCCATCTGAACAAACTGTCTCCTGAAAACTGCCTGGACCGCATCGCCCAGTCCATTGACCTGGCCCTGGAGCAGACAGCCGGGGTTACGGCTGTCATCGAGAACACTGCCGGCCAGGGCACCAACCTGGGGTTTCGGTTCGACCACCTGGCCCGGATCATTGCACAGGTAACAGACAAAAACAGGGTCGGGATCTGCCTGGATACCTGTCACCTGCACGGGGCCGGGTATGACATCAGGACCAAAAGCGCGTGTGAAAAAACCATGGACGAATTTGACAGGGTCGTGGGCATCGGTTTTCTCAAGGGCATGCACCTGAATGATTCCAAAAAGGAGTTGGGCAGCCGGGTGGACCGGCATGCAAGTATCGGCAAAGGGGAACTGGGCATCCCACCTTTTGATTTCATCATGAACGATGCCCGGTTTGACGATATGCCCCTGGTGCTGGAAACCCCGGATGAAACGGTTTGGGAAAAGGAGATTTGCCTGCTGTATGATTTGATCCGATAAAAAGTGGGCATCCGGCATTTTTTACAAAAAAGCCACATTTGGTCTGGCAACTCAACAGAAAAATCAGTATAAAAAAGGTTTAATTCATTTTTTTGTAAAAGGACTGTAAAATGAAAAAAACAGGAATTGTCGGCTGGCGGGGCATGGTGGGCTCGGTGCTCATGGAACGGATGATGGCACAAAATGATTTTGCAAAGATCACCCCGGTTTTTTTCACCACCTCCCAGGCCGGGCAGAAAGCCCCGGATGTGGGCAAAGATGTCCCGGATCTGATCGATGCCCATGACATCGACACCCTCATGGAAATGGATATCATCATTTCCTGCCAGGGGGGAACCTATACAGAAGCGGTACGGCCGAAGCTGGCGGAAAGCGGCTGGAAAGGCGTTTGGATCGATGCCGCATCCACCCTGCGCATGAATGATGACAGCATCATCGTCCTGGACCCGGTCAACCGCCATGTCATAGAAAAAGCGTTGTCCAGCGGCATCAAAAATTGTATCGGCGGTAACTGCACCGTATCTTTGATGCTCATGGCACTGGGTGGATTGTTTGCCCATGATGTGGTGGAATGGGTAACCGCCATGACCTATCAGGCGGCTTCCGGAGCGGGTGCCCAGAACATGGCGGAGCTGGTGTCACAGATGCGGGCCATCGGAGATGCCGCCGCCCCCATTCTGGAAAATCCTGCATCCGCTATCCTGGACCTTGACAGGAAGGTCACCGACACCCTGCGCAGCAGTGCATTTCCCTCAGCCAACTGGGGGGTGCCCCTGGGGGCCAGCCTGATTCCCTGGATCGACCGGGCCATGGAAAACGGCCAGACCAGGGAGGAGTGGAAAGGGATGGTGGAAACCAACAAGATCCTGGGCCGGTCCGACAACCCGGTGCCCATTGACGGCCAGTGCGTGCGCATCGGGGCCATGCGCTGCCACAGCCAGGCATTCACCATCAAGCTCAAACAGGATGTGCCGTTGGCTGATATCAACGGGATGCTGGCCGCCAACAATGAGTGGGTCAAAGTGATTCCCAATACAAAAGAGCAGACCATCACCGACCTGACCCCGGCAGCGGTTACCGGTACCCTGGCAGTGCCCGTGGGCCGGATCCGCAAGATGATCCTGGGCGGGCAATATCTCACCGCATTTTCCGTGGGCGATCAGCTGCTCTGGGGCGCGGCAGAACCCCTGCGCCGCATCCTCAATATCATTCTGTAAAAAGTTAACTTCTGACCCCGATTTTGAGGCAAAGCATGAGGAAAAAAGCGATGCAGGCAATACCAATCAGTACCAGAAATGCTGCTGCATAGTTCTGGAACATGTCAAATAAAAATCCGGTGACAAAGGGGCCGACAGCCCCGCCGGTGGTGCCGGAAAACACCACAATGCCGAACAGGCTGCCATGGGCCCTGATCCCGAACAATTCCGCCACCATGGGGGAGATGGCCGTGAAAAATCCGCCGTGGGCAATGCCGTAGATCATGGCAAAGGTGTACAGTTTCCACATGGCATCGGCCCGGATCAGCCAGAGCAGTGCCGTGAGCAGCAGGATAAAACAGATCACCATGATGGTCTTGCTGCCGGTTCTGTCAATGAGCATGCCGCTGGTAAACCGTCCCAGCATGGACACGGCACCGATGGCGGCCAGCACGCCTGCGGCCCGGTGGGGCGGGATGCCCATGTCCCGGCCATGGGGAACGATGTGGATCATGATGCTCATCAGGCAGAACGCCGTCAGCAGATAGGACAGGCACAGCAGCCACAATTTTGCGGAAGTGATGGCCCGGGAAAAATCCATACCTGCGGTCTGTACCGGCCGGATGCCGGTATAGGCTGCTGCACCGGCAGGGCCTCCTGCAGCGGCCGCATCAGCAGCAGCATCGACAGCAGCGCCGCCTGTACCGGCAGCGGCACCGTAATATATATCCGGGTCCCTGTACAAAAACTGGGCAATACCCAGGAGCAGGACAAAGGCGCCGGCGCCCATGATGATGAATGCGTTCTGAAACCCAGTCCAGGCAATGAGAAAGCTGGCAATGATGGGGATGGTGAACTGTCCGGCCCCGGTGCCCACCTTGACGATACCTGTCATTTTGCCCCGGTTCAGGCTGTACCACCGGGTAATGGTGGTCAGGGCAATGACATCCACAGATGACAGGCCGATGCCGAAAATCAGGCCGAACACCAGATACAGCTGAAACAGGGTGGTAACCTGGGACATGAGACCGAACCCCAACCCCAGGAAAACTGCGGCAATGCTCATGAGCATCCTGGGGCCGAACCGGTCGTTGAGCCGTCCTACCACCATGGCGAACAGGCCGGTGATCAAAAAAGCAGCAGATGATGCCCCGGAAATGGCGGCCCTGGGCCAGTCAAAGGCTTCCAGCAAAGGATTGAAAAACACCCCGTAGGAGATGTATATGCCCACCCCTACCGCCTGGATACTGAAGCAGGCCCCGGTGATAACCCTGCTGTAATCCGCCCGGTACCGGTGGAAACCTGTTTTCATGCAGGGACCGCTTTTCTGATGACCCGGTCGGGCCTTCCGGTGAGGGTGGCCTGGATGATGCGCTCCATAAAAATGGGATCACCGGAAGCGGTTTTCGGAATCTTGTCTTTGATGCACAGGGTCACGGTCCTGCAGGAGGTGCCGGCCGCTTGGCCAAGGTCTCTGACCTTTTTGACCAGGATATCTTTGGCAAAGGTGTCTGCCCGGCCAAAATCTTGAAACTGCCGGGTACCGGCAATGCCTTCCACAGTGAAACCGCCCTGCTGTGAGGGCGTGATGCGGATCTGGCGATGGATCATCACATCAGAGGTGATGGCACCGATGGCATTTGCCACATCTGCATCTTCGGGTAAAATTGCTTTTGCACCCAGGGCCCGGGCCGCTTTGGGCAGGAAAAAGCCGATGGGAGCCCCGATGCCGATCACCGGCCGCTTCAGATCAATGCGTACCTGAAATTCATCATTGCCGCCGGCCATGAGGTTGTCCACCAGGGCCCGGCAAACCGGGCAGGATGCCAGGTTTGCCGGATTGATCTGATCATCCAGCTGCCGTTTGAGCAGTTCCAGGGACAGTTGTCTGGTGCCGGTTTCCAGGAGCATGGGGATCATCTCCTCCATGTTCTGTCCGGCAATAAAGGCGATGCATTCGCAGAAAATTTTGGCTGCCTGCCGGTCCCATCTGGTGAAATTTCCCTGGATGTGGAGCAGGTCGGTAAAGGTGAGGCCGCAGCGCTGGATGGCGAATTTTTCTTCCAGCCGGGACAATAAAAGACCCGCATCGGTGAGAACCCCGGTTTTAAAGACCAGTTCTTCGATGGACCAGGGCCGTTGTGCCAGAAGAGACATGACTTGTTCTTCCATGGGCGAAAGATCCGAAAGCCCGGCAGAACCGGTGGCGGTGACAATCTGCATACGCCTGGTGGAGGTGGCAAACCGGTTCAGGTTGTTTCTGATAAAATCCAGTGCTTCCCTGGTATCGGGCCGGTTTTTCCCCAGCCAGGCAATGGGTGCCACCCGGCCCGGTCCGATGGAAAATTCGCCCCTTTCAAATGCGATCAGGCTGTCCCCTCCCAGGCCGGCGGTGCGGATCTCCAGGGCCTGGACATGGGTTCTGCGACCCCCCACAATGGAGCCCTTTTCATTGAGGCGAACCAGGTTGTTTTTGAGTGCGGCCGTATCAGTGGTGGTGCCGCCCATATCCAC
>Ga0102943_1000687_pt1 | contig 22415 bp, 18 predicted proteins | sample SalPonC_black_MG_FD_78174 | JGI IMG/M metagenome (GOLD analysis project Ga0102943, IMG submission 78174) | Salt pond soil microbial communities from South San Francisco under conditions of wetland restoration - Salt Pond MetaG... | ecosystem: Environmental > Aquatic > Marine > Intertidal zone >...
TGAAGGCATTAATCAGCCAGTCACGATATTGCCAGATATTTCGGTGACCGTCTTTTTCATATCCCTTGGAATCGGCATATCTGGCAAGGTCCATCCACATCGCTGCCCAGCGCTCTCCATATCGCGGGGAGTCTAAAAGCCGGTCTACTACCTTTTCGTAAGCGTCCGGGCTATCGTCATTCAAGAAGGTTTCGAGTTGCTTTTGGGAAGGCGGAAGGCCGGTCAGATCCAGTGTCACTCGCCGCAGCAAGGTTGCTTTATCAGCTCGCAGGGAGGGTTTCAGTTCCCGGTCATACAAACCCCGAAGTATGAACCGGTCAATGTCGTTTTTTACCCAGCCGGAGTTTACCTGAGGCGGAGAAACCGGTTGAGGCTTTTGATAGGCCCAGTGCTTCCCCCAATTGGCTCCCTGCTCAATCCATTCGGTTAACAGTTCAATTTTCTCTTCTGATAACGGTTCTCCCTCAGGAGGCATCCGTTCTTCAGGGTTTGGATGATTGATACGACGTATCATCTCACTTTCTTCCGGGTTTCCCGGTACAATGGCTGGTTTACCAGATTCATTTGGGCTATAGGCCTCCTCTTGAAACAGCAGGCTGAATCCACTTGACCTTTTTACTCCGCCGTGACAAGCAATACACTGATTATTGAGAATGGGCTTTATGTCTTTGTTATAATCAACTGTCTTTTCGTGGGAATTAATAATATATACCCCACCAAAAAGTAAAATCACTCCGGATAAAAGAAGGAATAAATATTTTTTTTCTGTAAAAATATCAGACATAAATAATTGTAATTTAATAATTTTGAGGCATTTTGAATGCCAAACAAAATGTAGTATCTCTAAAAAACATTTAAGTAAAAATCAGAAGATGTCATATATAATTATTTAACAGTAGTATTGGAACCTGTTGCAATCATCTTACCTTCATGCTCTAAGCTGATTCTACGTTAAGAGTATATCACAAAAAAAAATTTTTCAAAACTTTTTGAAAATTATCTAAACGAAATGAAAAACAACCGAAACACTCTCGCCGCATTATTTGATATGGACGGCGTCATTGTTCACACCAATCCCTATCACAAGAAGGCATTTAAGATATTCCTCGATAAGCATGATTTATCCATTAGCGATCAGGATCTGAAAGATCACGTGTATGGCCGCACGAATGCAGAGATTTTTCCATATATCTTCAAGGACAAATACACACCGGAAAAAGGTGAGGAATGGGCAAACGAAAAAGAAGCTATATTCCGTGATCTCTACAAGAAAGATGTTGAACCTGTACCTGGGTTGATCGGTTTTTTGGATGAACTCCAGCGACGAGAGATTAAAGCTGCAGTTGGAACTTCGGCCCCCATAGAGAATTTGAATTTCATTATGGACAGCCTGGATCTTCGCCACTATTTCGATGCTTTCTTGCACTCGGCCGATGTATCGGAAGGAAAGCCCAATCCTGAGATTTATCTAAAAGCGGCTGCTCGATTGGAAATAGACCCGAAATTCTGTGTTGTTTTTGAGGATTCAGTTGCCGGTGTAAAAGCGGGCCTCAATGCCGGTATGAAAGTGGTGGGGGTGGCAACAACGCATATACCGGATGAATTTAATGGAGCTCATTTGGTGATTGAAGATTTTGAGGGGTTGACAATGGAGCAACTTTTCAGTCTATTTGAATGATGAAATTGTGTAAATCGATTTGTAATGATGCCCGATAACTTTCAATAAAATTTTGACAAGATGAGAAATAACTATGTAACACTGCCGGGAAAATGGAAGCATAGTTTTCTAACAATTTTGACAATGCTGTTGGTCGCCAGTTGTTCAACAGCCCAGCAAAACTCCGCAGACATTGAATGGCTGATCGAATCACTGCAAATTACCGAAGGTTCTGTCATCGCTGATATTGGTGCGGGTGATGGAGATCAAAGTATAGAGCTGGCACAATATGTTGGTTCTGAGGGCCATATCTACAGTACAGAGATTGGTGAGGAGTCACTTCAAAATCTCCGGAGAAGTATTGAAGGCTCTGAATTGAGTAATGTAACGGTATTGGAAGGTCATCCTCAGCGAACCAACTTGCCTGAGGCGTGCTGCGATGGGATCTTTTTGAGGCGGGTGTATCATCATATTGGTGATCCGCCGTCTTTTAACGCAAGCTTACTGGAATCCCTGAGACCGGGAGGGCGCCTGGCCATTATTGATTTCAGACCCCGCGGCGAAGAAGCAGAACCGGGAGAAAGAGCAGAAGGCGACGAGCACGGAGTAACACCCGAAACGGTGATAGAAGAGATCACGAGTGTCGGGTTTGAGTTGATTGATTCCCAGGATGAATCGGGCCGGTTCTACTATATCGTATTCAATAAACCGGAATAGATCTAATGAGCATTAGTTCCACATAAAATCTTTCCTTCTTTTAAAGTAGGTGAGTCTGGGGTCGTCAAAATCCACAAACAGTTCATCTTACTATTAAGCATAGAGACATATCTTTCATTCGACGACTCCCAACACCCATTGGATTTAACTACTCCGCTTTGCTCAGGTCGAAATGACAAGGGTGGCTTTGGGCAGCGAAGCGTACAAACAGTACATATCGAATCGAGTTTGAGTCACGCCGCTTACAAGGAGAGGGATCTTAAAACCGGCGTAACTGGATATATTATTTATAACAGTAAACCTGAAACGCCGGTGTTCATACAGGCAAAGCCTGTCATGTCGAGTGAGCTCCGTCATTTCCGGAGCGAATCGAGACATCTCTTTTATACGACACCTCGATGTATTGAGGGCAGGCAGGAGAGGTAAACGAACTATTATATCCTCTCAAAATGAATGTAAGTCAACTGTACTACGACCCAAACCAATAACTCAGCTTCACGAGAAAAATGTTGGTTGGTTCTGAATCGAAGAGATTTCTGAAGTCGCGGTCGAACCTGAAATTATCCTGCTGGCCATTGCTTGAGCGGTCGTGCTGCCAAACCAAAAACAGGGTTGAACCGGGACGATATTCCCACCGAAAGACGGTATTTCCCTGGATTGAGCGAAAATTGAAATCACGTTCTGAAACGGTGAACTCTTCTGCCGCTCCCTCCCCATCCGGATCAACCGTGTACTCCTCATCATCGGCAGAGTAATGGATTGTACCCGCATCTTCACCATATATATCGAAGTTAAACTTCCGAGGTGTGGTAAATTCTTTAAAGTTATAGAAATTACTCGAGTTGATATATGGTCGGGCATAAAGCTGCAGACTGATATCAGGTGTAAAGGTCCAGTCCAGGCGAATGCTGGTGGAAAATGTTGTCAAGTCAAGGTCAGAAAATACATAGCGGGAGCCATATGTATTCACTGCCAGCGGATCTTCAACCTCTTTTACATATTGGTCTGTTTCAACCTCCCAGCCGTATCTCGGCGAAATCTCCAGTTGGATGTATGTTGTGGGGCGAAACTCGATAAACCCCCAAAAACGCCGGTCAATCTCCTTCCCGGTGATTTCATTTCGGTAAAAACCTCCAACTCCGTAGGATACCTTTTTGGTTTGATCAGAACGGATATTAAAATTCAGGTTCCAATCACGCGGTCGAGACGTAACAGGACCACCACGTGTTAATCTGTCCCAGTATTCTTTTCCTGCATAGCTGAGATGGAAGTTGGCTGACCAAAGGTTGTTGAATTGCAGATAACCGGCAGCAGCGGGACCGATATCAATAACATCTCCGTCATAATTTTGGGCATAGTTACCGGCAGCCCAAAACTCATAATTTCTTAAATATTTAGGGTCAGTTTCCCTGTAAATTACAAGCAAAGACGCCGCCCTGTAATCGGCACGGTTTTGAAAACCAAGGTCATTCACTTCGTAGCCCGGACTTACTTCCGAGTACGTAAGGGATGAAAGCCAGTGTTCACCTCCTGATTTTTGAAGACTGATCTCAGTAGCAAATCCGGTCAGATCTGTTTTTGTTGGATCGAGTTCAAGCTTGTCGGAATCTACTCGATTATAATATCGTGCTGATGATTTTTGAGTCCGCTCGATGGCCTCAGCAGTACCATTTACCTGGCTGGCAGAAAATGTGCCGCTGAACGTCCAGTCGCGGTCATTCCAGTTATGTTCAAAATCAAGTCCGCCCAAATAGGCTGATGAGTGAAGGAAATCCTCAAAATAGGTAGCGTCAATGCTTCTGTTCGTTGCACTCAAAAATCCGCCAAAAATGGTATTACCATTGTTGATATCCTTTTTGGTTCGTGCCACCAGGTAGTTGGTTCCCGGTTCAACTGTAAAATTTCCTGTTGTCCGGTCGATTCCGATTTGATAGGGAGATGTTTCAGCAACGGTATACGCATTGAGTAAACCGATAGACCATCCCGATTTTGTTTTACCACTTAACTTTGCTGCTCCAGCAATAGTCGTTTGATCCGGGAGATTCGTATATAGATCGTCATTATCTACAACGTCAGGATCGTAAATCGTTTCACCTCTGTAGTCGTTGAAGCTGTCGAGGTTTCCCTGGGGATTTCGCCCAATTCTGCGGGAGTAAAATGTGATCGGGTTCCCAAAGGAGTTGAATGTTCGGGTGTTTCCAAATTGAAAAATTTCGTTACCCTCAAGGAAGAAGGGGCGTTGTTCTTGGAAAAAAATTTCAAAAGCGGTTAGGTTGATCACAGCCGGATCTGCTTCAACCTGGCCAAAATCTGGGTTGATTGTTGCAGTTAGGGTGAGGTCCGGAGTGAGGCCATATTTCAGATCGGCACCAACCGATCCGTTCCAGTCGTTTTGATCGTGAAATGGATTCGAGCCATTTCCCGGTTCACGAATTAAATTTGTAGAAGCATAGGGCCTCACTTCAAACCGCCTGGGGGATTCAAGTTCTCTGATGCCCTGTAATTCTCCAAACCGGGAGACAAAACCCGATTCATTTTGGGGAGTGGGCGACCAAAATGATATCTCTTCGTTCCGGGCAATTCGCCGTTGAAAATTAATTCCCCAGGATGATTCGACATTTGTTTGCGTGGGACTAAAGCGAAGCTGAGAAAGCGGAATTCTCATCTCAACAGTCCATCCCTCATCGTTGATTGAAGTAGCCGCTTCCCACACAGCATCCCATCGGATATCTTCATCATCGTCATCAAAGATTAGAATATCTTTGCGTACACCCTTTGGGTTAACGGCAAAAGAAAATCCTGTGCGATTATCATCATAACTATCAATATTTACATAAAACCAATCACTGTAGGCAGATCCGTCCCTGCGGAAAAGAGTGGCTGCAATTGAATCTGTAGATGAATCGTATGCCTGCGCTCCCACATAAATTGCATCTTCGGTATAGATAACCCTGGCTTCTGTTTTCTCTGTGGCGGGATTTCCATCATACGGAAAACGCTGGATAAAATCTGTAGCCACGGGAACCTGCATCCAGATCTTCTCATCCAGCTTCCCGTCAAGTGTAATCGGGGTTGAATTTGTAGCTTTTACTGCCCGTAAAGAACGGGCGGCCGTATTTGAACTATTTTCAGATGTACTCTGTGTAGCAACATCCTGTGCGTATGTAGCTGAAAAAAGTCCGCTAAGGATGAAAAAAAGAGACAATATGAGTAATGCGATCTTTTTAAATAACATATAAGAGAACTGTTATTTATTTGATACTTCCATGATTAGAAAAGGTAGCTGAGGTTCTCCCTTGTTTTTTTAATATTTCCCTCCGGCTTCTGAAATTGTTTCAAAGCTATGCTCTCAATGTAGAAACCTACTTTAAATTTTTGATTAAGACCTGTCGGGGTTTCTGCCTTTAGATTGTTTTCGACAGGACAATTTTACTTTTTACTTCTGTTTTCGAAGGTAGATATTGCCGCGAAGTGTTTTAAACATATATTCCGGTCCACCCCCGTTAATTCGTCCGGTAATCCAGTTGTTGATCGACACTCTGTATACATCCGAATCTGCCTCGATACTCTCCCGGTTCGACCGGTCAATCTCCATATTAAAATCTGTATAAACCTCTCCCCATTCCGATCTCATTTTTGCCGTTACTCCGGCATCGGACGGGAGTGTAATATCAATATCGCCTTGCACATTGCTAAATGCCATAGGGCTTTCCCTGTTTATGCTGTTAAATGAAGCTGTTATATCACCGTTGACCGTGTTTACAGTCGCTGAACCCCCTACATTGGTGAGGGAAACATTCCCATTCACATTACTGATCTCCATCTCGCCGTTTACATTTTCTACCTCAACATCACCACCATTTACTGTTGATAGATAGAGCGAAAAGTTTCGCGGCACAGTGATTGAAAAGTTTACTTCAGACTGTGGAGGCGCGCCGCCAATTTCTACTTGGTTATCATTTTCGGTCACTTCAAAGCCAACCGAATTGTTGGAGATTCTGCGCAGTCCATTCCTGTTCTCTGGAGCTTCATCCATGGATCTGTCGCCATCATAACTGATGATGACCTCTTCAGTATCTGATCCTGAAACAGAGATCGATCCCCGAACAATGCCTAATTCCAGCTGACCTGGTTCACCGGGATTACTAAGCGGAATCACAATCTGTTCCTGGGCGAGGGTTGGAACCACCCCAAAAAGAAGCGACAATAATAATGTGAATAAAAGTTTAAACGTCTTCATAATACTTCAGTTAAGTTGTTGATAGTTAATTAAATAATATGTTTTCAAAATCAATCACTTTGGGAGTGTTCCTCTTCACCGACCCCGAACCGTCGGGAGGACGCAGCGAAGGGGGAGATTTTTTAGCATATTTTTACTCAATTCCATGTTGTTGTCCGGTTTATATTAATTCGGCAATGGTGTTTTCCAGTTTATTTCGGACGTTGGAGTCCAGCTCGTCTCGTGACAGGAGTTTTTTGAATTCATCAACAGACTGTCGCTCCTTGAGAGCCAGCATCGCATCGGCAAGAGCAGCCTGCACAATAGGGGATTGTTGGTTCTCGATGGAATTGATAAGACCTGACCGAGCCACAGGATTATTGGCATGACTGGCGAGCGCATCCACAGCTGCAAGGCGTACATTTACGTTTGAGTCGTTATTCAGGGTCTTCAGCAGGGCATTCACAACCCGCTCGTCCACTGAACGGATCTCATTACTGATATTCACAGCTTTGAGCCGCTCCGTTGGCGACGAGTTGTCCAGCAAGCTAATCGTCATCACTTCGCGCATTTGAGAGACTTCAGACATCAGTTGTTCGATCTGCTCATCCTGGTTGCTGATAGGCGCATAGAGATCGCCAATCATCAGACCCGCCAGGAAAACAGCTGTGGCATACACCAGATAGCGAAGCTGAAATCGTTGTTTCTGCTTATCCATCCAGGCATTCAACTTGTGTGACCAAGAAATGTTTTGGACCTCTTTCTCATCATCAAGCATGGTGTAAAACCGATCACGCATTGCAAAGCTTGGTTTGGGAGTGTCGAGAGAATCCATCTTACCGATCATTATCTCCATCTCTTTGAGTTCCAGCAGATCGATCTCGCCGGACTCAATCAGCTCATCGAGTTTCTTTTGTTGATCCGGATTCAGATCATTCTGAAGATACCCGGTCACTAAGTCGATATATTTTTCGTCAATCATAATTCTTCCTGTTTTTTGAGATCGGAAACAATCTCTTTCAATTCGTTAATGCTCCTGAACACCCGAACTTTTACCGCACTCTCCGTGCAATCCATAATCTCAGCGATCTCCTTGTATTTGAATCCCTGGTAGCGGCTCAGAATAAGTGTTTGCTTCTTTTCCTCATCCAGCTGATCCAAAGCCTGTTTCAAATACAGCCGATTTCGTTCATCTTCTGTTTTTAGTTTGATTTCGGAATCCTCGGCTTCCAGAGAGTCCCAGTCGCTAAAATCATCTTCGGTTTTGGTTCTTGAATTCTTTCTGTAGTAATCGATATGAAGGTTTCGGGCGATCTGGAAAATCCACGTCGAGAAAGCGCCGTCACCGTTGTAAGATTCCCGATATTTCAGAATTCGTTCAAAAACACTCTGAACCAAATCTTCACTGATATCACGGCGGTGTGTCAATCTGTAAAAGAACCCGAACAGGCGTCGATTGTATCGCTCAAACAGCAACCCGAGCTTGTCGAGATCGCCGTCTCTTACTTTCATCATCAAAGCGTTATCCGAATTTGAATCCAACCGTTCAAAATTTTTTGTTATCCTGTTCATGAGGATACACTGTTGCTATGAGGAAAGGTTACAGAAAAATTTTGTGAATTGATTTGATAGTGAAAGAAGCTCTTCTCTTGAGAGGAGACAGATGACGAAGCGTTTAGCATAGTCATCAGAGGTGTATTCACAATGTGCTACCGACCCAGGGCAAACACACCCCGAGTTCATTCGCTAAACGCTCATTTCACTTTCCCCTCTCGAGAGGGGAGATTTAAAGTCCCTCCTTGTGGAATGCTTTTATCCATAGGGAGGGATTTAGGGTGGATCAATACTCAGCGTCTCTCTGTGTCCTTTGCGGTTATTCACAATAAACCGCTGAGACTGCGGAGTAACGCAAAGATTATTCATCCAACGGCAAAATCTCAATATTGCGAAAGTGTGTTGGATGGCTTTCGGCCTGGAGTGCAATGTATCCACCGGTGATGATCATATCACCTTTTTCAGGAATGAGATGTTCTGTATTTGGATCAGAAGGGTCATATTGAGGCTCGCTATAGCTGAGAACCTTCTCACCATTTATATAATGATGAATGATTTCTCCCCCGTGAACTTCAGCCTCAACCGTTACCCACTGGTCGCCGTGATAGGTTTTTGAACTCGATTCCGTGCAGTGTGGGGTGATGAGTTCGCCATCCATAACGATATGCGTTCCCATCGAGCAAATGTTGGCAGTAGGGCGCTCGTCTGTTCCGTTGCCACCTAAAAGCTGAACTTCGATAGAAACCGGTGAAGGCTGATCGATTCCCATCGACTCCGGGGATTGAGAATGAAACTTGATACCGTTATTTCGCCAGGCCCAGTCCGGTGCGCCGGGAACCTGCTCACCTACAAATCGGTATTCGAGGCGAATTCTATAGTTTGAATAGGGTTGCTCGTAGAAAAGGTGACCAAATTTGCCGTCGAACGTCTCATATTCATCATAAGAAACTTTGAGAAGTCCATCTTCTACTCGAAATGTATTTTTAAAATTAACTCCGGGTTCATGACCTGCAAATTTGGGTGTCCAGCCATCCAGGTTTTCTCCGTTGAAAAGGGAGATCCATTCATCCTGCGATTTACTTTCATTTAGATTTACTTCGGGCAAATGAGTCATTGAAACAGCACTCAATACAATTACACTGAATAGAATAAACATTATTTGAAATGAGCGCTGTTTAAGCATGGTAACCGGTTTTTAATACTAGTATTTAATATTGAGTGAGCAGGTCATCCCCTTTCGCCTCCCTTCGATGGGGGAACTTTAATTAGTCCCAGGGTTGTCCGTTCAACTGACTCAAAAACTCCACCAGATCTCTGAGCTGAGTTCGGGAAAGAACATCCCCCACCGCTATCATTGCAGACGGGGCATCCTGCCTGTTCGAAATATCTGATTTAGGAATTGTCAACTCTTCTCCACTCACAGTTAGAGTAAGTTCTGAATCTGTTTCTTCCTGGAATATTCCACTCACGGTTTCGCCATTACTTCTCGTAACGGTGATCGAAGAATATCCGGCTGCCGGTTGCGCAGACGGGTCAATCATGGAAAGGAGTAACTCCTCCCTGCTCAATCGATTTCCAACTTCTGTGAGATCGGGTCCCACTTCGGCACCAAATCCATTAATCATATGACATCGGGCACATTGGGCCGAAACATCAGAATAGAAAATTCTGCCTCCTTGTTGAGCGTTTCCGCCATATAACGTTTCACGATATTCGGAAATCGGATCCTCTTCCGGTTTCTGAGCTTTATATTCTTCAAGAGCCTGTTGAACCTCTTCGGATTCACTATTTTCGGCTGCCAGCACAAGATCAAGATGGATGTTTCGATTTAGATCTCCATCTTTAAGTGCCTCCAATTCATTCACCAAAAGATCAGCAGCTCCGGGTGTATTGAGACGTCCGAGAGCACCATAAGCCTCTTTCTTTTCAGATGCGGTTCCCTCCTCTAAAGTTGTAGTGTAAAGCGCAACTTTCGTTTCAGGTGTGAAGTCCGAATCCACAAGGAGGTTGAGTACTTTCATTCTTACTTCCTGGTTTGAATCCTCCAGGGATATAGCGAGCACATCGTCCAGTGCCTCGTAATCCAGGTCAAACAGGGCTTGCAGGGATGCGCTACGAACCGAGGCCGAGGGATCATCATGAACAAGAGCTAAAATTTGTGAAGAGGCCTCCGTTACATCCAGGTTCCCGATTGCATTTAGTGTAGCAACTTTCAGGTTTTCATTTGAGGATGTGAGATGCGATTCCATAACACCGGCAATCGCTTCCTGGGCATTGCCCAAATTATTGGAGATCTCTCCCCGATACATGCCGGTCACCCGGTCAAAAATGGAGGGATCATCCCAGGTTTCAAGTGTGTTTAGAGCTTCAATTCTCAGTGTATCAGAGATATCGTTTCGCAATGAGAATTGTGCAAGCCGTTCCGCAGCTTGGGCTGTGCCGTCGTAAAGATTCGCATTGATCATTCGGCGGATCAACGGCTCGTTGGTAAATTCGGTTTGATCCAGGAGAGCTGCGAGTTGTGGTATGGCATCTCCAATGTATGAATCATCTGAGATGGCTCTTGCAGCATTCGTGACAATATATTCATCCTCGTCATCCAAAAATTGTGCAACTCCGGGGTCTCCCATTCTTTTCAATGCTACAACGGCAGCAATTCTCACGGCTTGGGATGGATGATCTTCCAGATTGTTTACAGCTTCACTATCACCAATCCTTGCTAAAGCAACAGCGCCGGCGTGGCGGAGATAAACGTCTTCGTCGCTATTGGTGTCCAGCATCTCTACGATGGGGGCAACAGCATCTTCAACCCCGATTCGTCCGAGGGCTTCAGCGGCAAACATTCGGGCCCTGGCATCTTCGTCTGTTAACAGTGGAATGATAGCATCGGCAGCCGGTTCATATCGAACATCGCCCAGCATCTTAGCGGTTTGAGCACGGATTTCGGAGTCCTCATCATCCAGGAACTCAACCAAAGGTTCTACTGCTTCGATATTTTCGCGGCCGATTTGAGCCAGCCCCCAAATGCCATGGATTCTGGCCAGTTGTTGGTCGCTGGATTCAATCTCTCCAAGGAGGAGGTCATTTGCCCCTCTGTCCACCAATTCGAACTGCGCTTTTTGCCGGACCCTCATATCTGCATGTGCCAGAAGGTCCGTCAATTCGTCTTCTGATTTTTGAGTATAATCAGAAGCGATTAAATTCTTGGTTTCCGTTCTGATCTCAGAATTTGCATCAGCAGGAGCATCGAGTTTCCAGATGCGCCCTTCTCCGTTTCGGTCCCAGCCGTCTCTCCAGTCCGTCATGTAGAGAGCACCGTCGGGACCAAAATCCAGCCCAACCGCCAGGATTCCGGTTAAGATCTCTTCATCTGTATTGAGCTCAAATCCGGCACCATCTTGCTCAAGTGTAAAAGCATAGATTGGCGAATTTGGAACAGATCCACGGAAAGACATTACGAAGAAGTGATCTTTCCACTCTTCACTCAAAGCAGTACCCGGATTATAGGCAAAACCGGCCGGCCCGGCGCGGTAACCGGTAATTGGAGGTAATATATGTGCAGATTGATTTTCAAACCTCGGCTGATAATACTCTTCGTCCATCCATACTTTATACTCATTGTTTTTGGGGTCACGGTATTTGCCAAACTGCCAGTTGATACGCCAGCCGCTGTCGGATCCATTAATCAAATAAACCAGCCGTTCATGCTCTCCGGGATGGTCGCCGTCATTATCCACAGAGATGAGGTTTCCATACTTATCAAAATCGAACTCATGGGTGTTACGAAGGCCCATTGCAAAGACTTCAAAATTGGAACCATCCGGATCTGACCGGAGAATTGCACCACGATGTGGATATTTATGAGGATTACCTTCTTGATCCTCTACACTAAGTCCCATATCGCCAATACCCCAGTAGATCCGCCCATCCGGTCCCACTTTCACACCCGACATTCCATGCCCGCCAAATCCAATATGTACGTTATACCCATGGCTTATAGACTCTTTTTCGTCGGCCATGCCATCGGCGTTGGTATCACGGAGCCGCCACAGATCCGGTCCTACGGCGAGAAAAACGTCATCCAGGTGTTTTGCGACACCGCCGGCTACATCGGTTATTTCTTCATGAAAATCACTGATAAAAAGTTGTGACTGATCTGCAACGCCATCTCCCGAGGTATCCTCCACTTTCCAAACCTCCTCTTCCACGACAGCCAGGTCGCGCCAATCGTGCGAGCCGTCATCATTACGATCCGGCACCCATTCATTTTGATCACTCTTTTCCGGGGCAAATTCTGTACGCAAAAATTCTCTGCGATCTTCAACGGTCTCCCATTTCAAGGATTCAAATCGCCAGCTGTCGTCCACGCCGCGAATATCAAATTCGGAGTTGCCGCTTCGGTTGGTTACCGTAATCCATGCCCGGCCCTGGTCATCCATGTCTATTGCGATGGGGTCAGCGACCAAACTTTCAGAGGCCCACAACGAGTATTCCAAACCCTCGGCTACTTCTGCCTGGGTATTTTGGGTGATCTGTTGTGCTTCTGAGGCAGCTTGAGCAGCCTCTACGCGTAAAACCCGGGGCTCAAATTCTACGGGTTCGATATCAGGATCTTCGCTGGAACAGCTTTGAAATAAAAATGCAGCGAAAAACAGGATTAATATTGGGGTAAATCTTTTTTTATGATCTGTGAGAAGAGAACTGAAATTGCTCATTGAAACTATGTTATGGTAAAAATGATAAGTAGAGTAAACCGGTACAATGTAACTTCTTAAATCCAAAAAGTTAACTGCATATTTAAATCAGTATTAAAAGTTTAATAAATGACCTTTAAGAAGGATTTTCAGTTTTATAAGGCGGTAACTAAGTATTTATCTCAAATGAGAAGCCAAAAAGAATTTGAAGTGGGAGTCAAAGCATCACGGGATATGAATAGGTACAAATGAAGTGTAATTCAAAGATTAAACTTCAACTTTACCTGTAAATAAAAGTAAAAATCAATATTTCTTCAGAATTCATTCAAGATTAGAGCAGATTTCAGATCTATTATACAGAAGAATCAATTAGCCCATTCGTAAAGAGTTTAAATATTGAAAATATGACTCATTGCAGATGCCATTATAAAAATTCAATGTTTAAGTTTATTACAATAAAGGTGTTGGGAAATAACGGGATAATGTTAACGACAAGTAAATGAAAAAAAACAAGTACAGCCTGGCTATTTATACTGTAAGTATCAGCCTTTTAGTTACAGTCAATCTACTTTTTTCTGAACGAACTTGGGCTCAGCAAACCCAGACGATAAACGCACATCAGATTGACTCATCTATTCGTATTGACGGAAGGCTTGATGAAGAAGCATGGGGTGAAGCAGAAATGGCCTCTGATTTCAGACAATTCTCACCTAATGAGGGTGGTTCACCAAGTCAAAAAACGGAAGTTCGGATTCTATATGGTGAGGACGGTATTTACGTAGGGGCGATGCTCTACGATGATAATCCCGCTGAAATTGAACGGGCTTTGGGCAGAAGGGATGATTACAATCGTGCCGATTGGTTTATTGTTTCCTTCGATTCCTATTTCAATCGCCAAAATGCATTTACTTTTGGAGTTAATGCCGGTGGAGTTCAGTATGATGGTATTCGAAGTTCGGGCGGTTTTGGCGGAGGACCCGGAATACCCGGTGTTGATGAATCTTGGGATGCAGTTTGGTATTCTGACGTAGGTATAACAAATGATGGATGGGTTATTGAAATTGAAATACCCTACAGTATGCTTCGGTTTTCGGCAGCTGAGATTCAGACTTGGGGTGTTCATTTTACGAGAAGGATACCAAGACTCGGTGAAGTATTGGAGTGGCCATTGGTTCCAAGGGTAGAAAGAGACAACCTGATTGCTCAGTTTGGTTACATGCAAAACATCAGAAATGTTGAACCTAAACCAAATATCCAGGTTCGACCGTATTTGGTTAGTGGTTACAATTCAAGTGAAAACCCGACGGCTCCGGGAGAAGTAGCAACAGATACAAATATTGATGCAGGCGTTGATTTTAAAGTGGGATTGGGCCCGAATGTAACTCTTGATGCAACCATCAACCCTGATTTTGGACAGGTGGAGGCCGATCCGGCTGTTCTAAACCTGACAGCTTTTGAAATATTTTTCCAGGAACAACGACCGTTTTTTGTTGAGGGTATAGAAATTTATGAATTTTCCGTTGGCAGGGGAGAACTGCTTTATACAAGGAGAATTGGAGCAGAAGACCCAATTATTGGGGCTACCAAACTTTCTGGCCGTACTGAAAATGGACTCTCGTTCGGCGTTTTGGGGGCAATGAGCGGGGCCGATTTTGATCCGGCGAGAAATTATGGTGTAGTTCGGGCAAGTCAGCAGATTGGTGATTATTCAACAATGGGAGGTATTCTTACCTTTTATGACAGTCCATTTAATCCAGAGAATGGAAGGAGAAGAGCTTATACAGGTGGAGCTGACTGGGATATTCGGTTTGCTGACAATAACTATGGCCTTGATGGCTACACATCATTTACTCACAGAACCTTGACGGAAGATGACGAATTCCAAACCGGATTTTCCGGACGCTTTTTTGCCGAGAAAAGACAGGGATCCTGGAGGGGGTTCATTGGATCTGAAGTATATAGCGACGATTTTAATCCGAACGATCTCGGTCAACTAAGGGCAAACAATTTTATACGAGGACTGTTCAGATTTGAACATGAAGTGAATGGAGGACGTCCATTTGGCCCCTTCCAGCAAGCGGATGTGGATGGGTTTTTCACCCAGTCAGTTTCATATGACACAGGTTTAAACCTTGGATTGGGCTTAAGAACCGGTTCTAACTGGACCTTTAATTCTTTTCAATCTATTGAAGCAGAAATTGATATGGAAAATCTTTTCGGAGGGTATGACCTTTTTGAAACAAGAGGCTTGGGGCCTTATGCAAAGCCTTTTACTGCCGCAGTGGAATTAGAATTCGAAACTGACGAGAGACGGCCCTGGCAGCTGTCGCCTGAAGTGGCATGGACATACCATGGTGATGGGGGAAATGAATATGCACTCGGAATGCGTGGCAATTGGAATGTAGGATCAAGGTTAGATCTTTCAGCAAATGTAGAGGGAGAGTGGGAAAAAGCTGTAATAGCCTGGGCATCAAATGAATCTTTCCGAAGAGATGGAATGAATTGGTTAATAGGGGAAACTTCAGCATCGCCGTCCAATTTGAGTGATGATGAGTATCGCTCGTTTGATGAGGGTGGAGAGCTAACACCGATTCTTTCAAGTACGGAGCCTTTTGGCGATCAAGCGTATTATGTTCCCCTATTTGGGGAAAGAGATACCCGGTCCATCGATTTCACACTCAGAAGTACGGTTACATTTACTCGCAACCTGTCACTTCAAATCTACAGCCAGCTTTTTGTTGCAAGAGGTAAATACGAAAAATTTAAAATATTACAGGATCGGGATCATCTTGCTGATTTTAGCTCCTATCCGAAACGAGATGAGTTTTCATACAATAGTTTTCTCTCAAATATGGTGCTTCGCTGGGAATACCGTCCCGGGTCAACCATATTCCTGGTATGGTCTCACGGAAGGAATTTCTCGGACGCAATTAATCCTCTTTCACCTTATGGCTCCTCTCCATACGACCGGCCCATAGGAACTCAAATCAACGATACCTTTGACATACTTCCTGATAATTCAATTCTGCTTAAAGTGAACTATACGTTCCTTTATTAGGAGTTAGGATTGAAGATTAAATGCAAAACGTTCGAAGACAAAAACCTCAATAAAATCTAGCTATGTTTAGAAAACTTAACTCTCCTCATTTAAATGAAATTGTGAGTCCGGATCTCGCTATCCTGTTTTTAAGAATTGGAACTGCTTGTCTGGTTATGACTCATGGAATTCCAAAACTTTTAAAGATCATTAATGGAGATTTTAGCTTTGGTGATCCACTTGGACTTGGGTCTGCGGTTTCTCTGGTTTTAGCAACATTTGCTGAGGTAATATGTGCCATCTTTGTACTGATTGGATTATGGACACGATTGGCGACTATTCCACTCATATTTACTTTTATAGTCATCGTATTTGTTGTTTACGCCGGTGATCCATTTGGGGATAAGGAGTTGCCCTTGTTCTTTCTGATAGCATTTTTGTCACTGTTTTTAACAGGCGCCGGTAAGTATTCAATCGATGCAAAAATCAACGATGGATTAAAATAAAAGAGGCTTTAATGATAAGTGGTTCAATTCCCCGACCCTCTGGGTTGGAAAAAGATAAAAATCCCCCTTTGAAGGGGGAAGCGAACCTGCATGCGCTGAAGCTTCGGAAGACAGGTGGAGTGAGCCGGGGGGTGACTTTCTGAGTTTAAAAATGTCAATGACTAGAATTCTGATCCACAATGAATCATCCCCCATTGCCCTCCGTCAGCTGACGGAGGGACACTCCAAAAATAAGCCATGTATTGAGTAAAATGTTATGGGTTCTTCGTTGATACCTCGCGGGCCCTGTCCCGAGGTAGTTCATTCATTAGAGACAACTGATAAAAGAATTTTCTGATACCATTCCAGGGTTTATTGGATTTGTGTTTACTCCGAAGTCATTACTTATAATTCTTTACTGCAACAAAATTAAAAAGTGAATATAATATTATTGAGAATGTGGGCAGTTTTGAAAAGAGAGTTTAGGTAAATATGTTTTTCGTTACTCTTTTCCCACGAATGAATGTAAATCAAAGATTTTGTTTATCATGGCAAGAATATTTATCACAGGATCATCAGCGGGACTTGGGCAATTAGCAGCAAAATCATTGATCAGTCAGGGACACCGGGTTGTACTGCACGCCCGCAATCAAAATCGAAAGCAGGATACGCTGGAAAGTGTGCAGGATGCCGAAGACGTGTTGATCGGTGATCTGTCAAGTATTGAAGAGACGAAGCATTTGGCCGAAAAAGTAATGGCCCTTGGAGCGTTTGATGCCATCATTCATAATGCCGGAGTGTATCGGACAGATCAGGAGAAAATTTTGACCGTGAATACCTTGGCTCCGTACATTCTTACCTGCTTGATTGAAAAACCGAAACGTCTTATCTACCTGAGTTCCGGCTCGCACAAGCATGGAAGTCCCTCACTTGAGAGAATAAAATCAGGAAAAGGTGTGAGCTATTCCGATTCCAAATTTCATGATCTGATGCTTGCAAAAGTGGTTGCCCGCAAATGGCCGGATGTCTATACCAATGCTGTCGATCCGGGTTGGGTTCCTACAAAAATGGGAGGACGTAGTGCACCGGATGACCTCGACAAAGGATATGAAACGCAGGTGTGGCTGGCAGTGAGTGATGACGAAAAAGCGAAAGTGAGCGGCCGATATTTTTATCATAAAAAAGAGGCGAACTATCAATCGAAAGCCGATGCAACGGAATTGCAGGATAAATTTATGGATGTCTGTGAGCAAACAACGGGTGTTCCTTTTCCTGTTGAATTGTATTAAATCAACGCGTTTATCGGTTAAGATTGTAAGCGATAAAGCCCAATACCCAACTGGAATGTAGCAGGTTCAAACGTTTGTAGCCTTTTTCATCCCCCTATTCGGGAAAAGCACCGGAATTTTCCCCCTTCGAGAGGATAAGTGGATGATCAGCCTAAAAATATACTTCATTCAATGGTAACGACTATAGCTTTGTAAATTCAACCGGTAAACTCGTTAAATCAATGAATAGGTAAATTAAATCCTGATCCCAAACCCGTGCAACAAAACTAATCTCAAACCAACGTACATCACAAGAATAGCGGTTAACACTCCTATAATCCGAATGTTAAATTTCTCATTGGTCAGATAAGACCCGATGCTGCCTCCCAAAACGACTGCTATAATCAGTTGGAAAATCAGGTCGTGGTTAATTTGAAATGTTCCTGCCACAGTCAGGCCAATCAGTCCGGCGATGGAATTCACAAGAATAAAGACAGAAGCTAACGAAGCGATCGTTCGCGGATTCTTCCAATCCATGAGATTAAGAACGGGTGAAAGGTAAATCCCTCCCCCAATCCCCGAAATCCCGGCTAACAAACCCACACTTCCGCCGAGAGATAGCTTTTTAGAAAGGCTGAAATTTTTAGACTGAAGTTTATACTTCACAAATTTTAGAATCATAAAACAGCCGGCAAGCATCAGGGCTGACCCTAAAATCAGGAAAAAAATCTGCTGAGTTAAACGTAGTTGAGCCCCTAAATACGCCATCGGGATACTGACTGCAAGGAAGGGCCAAAACTGCCTAAAATCAAAAACCCGTTTTCTTATAAAAATGAGCGTGCCAATGGTGACCACGCAGACATTCAACACCAGGGCGGTGGTTCGTATCTCAAAAAAATCAGTAAAAAAGAGACTCAAAATGGCCAGGTAACTTGATCCTCCTCCAAAGCCAACTGAGCTGTAAAAAAGTGCAACCAGGAAGAAAATGTATGGGAGGTATTCTACATCCATTTATGAGTTTTACTATGACTAAAAATTTTTTGGAGAAGTATAGAGTTTCTGGGAGTCATCGGATGAGTCAACTCTAAAGCGACTCAATTATTCAAAAGTATCTGCATTCTTCGAAAAAACTCATCCGATGACTGTTAAATTAATCAGATCAAAATAACCTCGACCATTTCACCTTCTGGCACAGACTTTGGGCCGTCGAAAAAGACGAGTGCATTTCCCATCGCCATCGAGTGAATCATAGATGAACTTTGTCGATTCAAAATCGATGCGGTTTTGTTCTCCACATGTGCTTTCAAAAAAATCGGCCGATCTGAACCGTATTCAAACTGATGGCTGATCGGAATAGAAAGTCTCTTCAAACCGGCTTCAGCTGCTCCACTGAATCGTTGAAGTAAAGGCAAAACATGAATGTAAAAACAGGTCAGAGACGAGGCGGGATTCCCCGGAAGTGCGAAGACAAATTTGTTCTCTTTTCGCCCGAAATAAAGTGGCTTTCCCGGTTTCTGAAATACTTTGTAAAACAGTTGGGTGACTCCATTTTCTACCAGAGCCTGCTTTACAAAATCGTAGTCCCCGACCGAAATCCCCCCGGATAGCAGTAGAATGTCAGATCTATCTAAATAGTCAGCGATGCCGGATTTGATGGCTGAAAAATCATCTTCGATATGAATTTTCTCCCGGCACTCGAAACCATATCGCTGCAAGGCTGACTGAAGAGAGAAACTGTTCGATTCATAAATCTGCCCTTCAGATTTTGGTTCACCGGGCGGAATCAATTCATTTCCTGTGCTAATGATTCGGATATCAGGCTTATTAAACACTTTCACCTGGTTGAGTCCAAGAGAACCAATCAACCCAACCGAAGCCGGCGAAATCAAATGACCGTGAGAGAAAACAGTCTCCCCTAAGGATAATTCGTTGCCTCTCTGCCGAATGTGTTGTCCTTCGCTTACGCTTCCATCGATGTGTAAAACCGAATTCTCAACTTCCGTTTTCTCTTGCATCACGACAGCCGTGGTATTCTCAGGAACTTTAGCACCGGTAAAAATTCGTATCGCCTCTCCCTTCTGAAGCGATTTATCAGACGTATCTCCGGCGGGAATTTCACCAATGATTTGATAGGTATCTGATAATCCCGAAACCGCATATCCATCCATCGCAGAGTTATCAAAAGAGGGCAAATCAAAGGGTGATGTGATCTCTTCAGCGAGGTAAAATCCGTGAGAATTTTCAAGAGCTACTTCTCGGATCGATTTTTCAATCTCCTGTTTATGTACAATCTCTAAAGCTTTTTCAATTGAAATCATTACCCGCCGATTGATATCATAGACCGATTCTGCTCGTAGTGCTCTTTTTCCATCTCTATATCCATGCCGTCTCTCGAAAATTTCTTCTTTTTGATGGAGCTCAGAATAATATCCTCAATAGATTCCCCATCTCTGTATGGGTTCAGCAGGTCTGTCTCGGATGTGGCAAAGAGGCAGTTCTTCATTTTACCGTCGGCAGTCAGCCGGATTCGGTTACAGCCCGCACAAAATGGATTCGTAATGGTACTGACAATCCCAAAATGTCCCTTAAATCCCTTCACTTTATAATTGGCGGATGTACTGTGTTCAGGATCATCAAGCTTCACAATTTTGTCGAATTTTGAATTGGCCGTCTCTAAAATCTCTTCTTTACTAACACCTTTTTCCCAATCCCACTCATTGCCCTTGAACGGCATAAATTCAATGAATTTCACACCGATATCCTGGCCTTTGGTGAGATCGATAAAATCGTTGATCTCCATATCGTTCACTCCTTTAATCAGAACAATATTCAGCTTGATATCAAAATCATAATCAATTGCTTTGTTGATATTCGCCATAATCCGGTCAAAGTAATCCCGCTTGGTGATGAACACAGATTTCGATTTCTCAAGAGTATCCAGGCTGATATTGATTTTGCGCAGTCCAACTTCCTGGAAGAGGTCAAAATATTTGTCCAGGATGATACCGTTTGTAGTGAGCTTGAGAGTCACCCCTAAATCAGCAAGTTCTTTGATCAGATATCCTGCATTTTTTCGAACCAACGGTTCGCCCCCCGTAAGCCGAATGGTATCCACCCCTAAATCGACAAACTTCTCAGCGATGCCAACAATTTCTTCCAGTGTCATAATTTTTGGTTTCTCTGTCAGCTCAATCCCCTCCTCAGGCATGCAATAAAAACAGCGGAGATTGCAGCGATCCGTGATGGAGATCCTGAGGTACGTGTGCTCACGTCCGAATTTGTCGACAATTTGTGGAGTCACATTAGTCATGTCTTTTTCCTTTTATAACTTGAAATACGTGCAACAGATGTGGAAATACAGCGTCGATACATTCTTCGGCTCCCTTTGTAGAACCCGGCAACCCAAGGATTATTCTGTTGCCTTTGATACCAGCTACAGATCGCGACAGCATCGCATACGGCATGCGATCTTGGCCATAACGGCGCATCTGTTCTTCTACCCCGGCGAGTGTTGTATCCAGCAAGGGCCGGATTGCATCCGGTGTGACATCCCTCGGTCCGACTCCTGTTCCACCCGTAAAGATGACAAGGTCATTCTCTGATTTTTTCACCAGTTGTTCGATTTCGGATCGTTCATCCGGAATAACTTCATAATCAGTTTCAAGGCCAAACGATTCCATTTTTGATACAATCAGCTTTCCGGACCTGTCCTCTTTTTCTCCTTTCGAAACAGAATCGGAACAAACGACTACCAGTGCCGTCAATCCTTCAGTTTTTGTTTTGAATGATGATTTTCCTCCGGTCTTTTTCAACAATTTGATGGTGCTGATCTCCACGCCTTTGTCAACGGGCTTGAGCATGTCATACATCGTGAGTGCAACCACACTGACACCATGCATCGCTTCCACTTCCACACCGGTCTTGTAAATGGTTTTTACCGTCATATTGATAAAAATATCCAGTCCCTGAATCTCGTATTCAATACTTGTGGATTCAATCGGCAGCGGGTGACAATCGGGAAGCAGGTCCGGAGTTTTCTTTACTCCAAGTAAACCGGCGGCTTTAGCCATCTCAAATACATTTCCCTTTGGAATCTGATCATTCTCAAGCAATTCAATCGTTTTTTTACTGCTCGTCTTCACGATTGCCTGCGCGGTGGCGATTCGAAGGGTGTTTATTTTGTGAGTTATGTCTACCATTCTTTTAGGTATTCGGTTTGTCGGTGATCAGTGTGTCAGTAAATCGGTTGTCGGTTGTGGTTTTTATTTACAGAAACTGGATGATTTCCTGATCATAGTGCCAAGCATTTTGCCTAATTTTTGATATTCTGCGATTAACTGGGTTGCTTCACTTTCATTTAAATACTCACAGTCGCAGGCGATTTCGATCCAGTGTTGCGTTTCTTGTTGCTCGCCATCGGCATCTGTGAGTTTGCTTATAAAATGTTTTTCATATCGCCGTTTGGCCCATGCTTCAGCAATTTGAGCTCCAATAGATCGGGAGGACCGTCGAACTTGATCCGTCAATGAAAACTTCTCCTCATTCGGAAATCGCTTCGTAATTTCAAAAATAGATGATGCAAGCTCCCTGGACAATTTATAAACCTCCAAATCCCTAAAACTGTCTACATAAACCATTTAAAACAAATTAAATTTACCGTTTACAGATTGACAAAATACCAACCTACTGACCACTGGTACACCGAATACCGAATACCGACAAACTGACCTACCGATTCACCTTCCATTGATGCGTTTCATCTTCAAACATTTCTTTGCCAAAAA
>Ga0102943_1000688_pt1 | contig 22356 bp, 24 predicted proteins | sample SalPonC_black_MG_FD_78174 | JGI IMG/M metagenome (GOLD analysis project Ga0102943, IMG submission 78174) | Salt pond soil microbial communities from South San Francisco under conditions of wetland restoration - Salt Pond MetaG... | ecosystem: Environmental > Aquatic > Marine > Intertidal zone >...
CGCAACTTCGAATACGTCCGCGCGGCGAAGGCGCTCGGCGTCGGGGACTGGACCATCATGTTCCGCCACCTCCTCCCGAACGCGATGGTGGCGACGCTGACCATGCTGCCCTTCATCCTCACCGCCTCGATCACCACGCTCGCGACGCTGGACTTCATCGGCTACGGCCTGCCGGCCTCCTACCCCTCGCTCGGCGACCTCGCGCTTCAGGGCAAGAACAACCTTCAGGCGCCCTGGCTCGGCTTCACGGCCTTCTTCGCCTTCGCGATCATGCTTTCGCTGCTGGTCTTCGTGTTCGAGGGCGTCCGCGACGCCTTCGATCCGCGAAAGACCTTCCGGTGACCGGCGCGGCCCCATGCGCTCACAAATAGAAACTCCCGCATATGATATCGGAATCAATGTCTTGCACCCCTGCTCACGCGTGAGTATCCTGCGGAGCCCGCGATGAGCGCCCCCCTCCTCCGCGCCGGGAACCTCTCCGTCACCTTTCCGACCCGCGAGGGCCCGGTCCGCGCCGTCCGCGGCGTCGACTTCGAGATCGCCGCCGGCGAGACCCTCGCCCTCGTCGGCGAATCCGGCTCCGGCAAGTCCGTCGCCGCCCTCTCCACCGTCGGCCTCCTGCCCGACACCGCCGTCGTCGAGGGCTCGGTCACCTATGCGGGGCGCGAGATGGTCGGGGCCGACGAGGCCGCCCTGCGCCGCACCCGCGGCAACGACGTCAGCTTCGTCTTCCAGGAGCCGATGACGTCGCTGAACCCGCTCCACACCATCGAGAAGCAGCTCGCGGAAAGCCTCGCCGTCCACCAGGGCCTTTCGGGTGATCCCGCCCGCGCGCGCATCCTCGATCTCCTCGCCAAGGTCGGCATCCGAGACCCCGAAAGCCGTCTCGCCGACTACCCCCACCAGCTCTCCGGCGGTCAGCGCCAGCGCGTGATGATCGCCATGGCCCTCGCCAACGGCCCGGACCTCCTGATCGCCGACGAGCCCACCACCGCGCTCGACGTCACCATCCAGGCCCAGATCCTCGACCTCCTGAAGCGCCTTCAGGCGGAGGAGGGGCTGGCCATGCTGTTCATCACCCACGACCTCGGCATCGTGCGTCGCATCGCCGACCGCGTCGCCGTCATGCAGGGCGGCGAGATCGTGGAGACCGGCGCCACCCGCGCCCTCTTCGCCGACCCCCGCCACCCTTACACCCGCAAGCTCCTCGCCGCCGAGCCGAAGGGAATCGCCCGTCCGGTGCCCGCCGGCGCCGAGACGGTGCTGCGGAGCCCCGGCCTCTCGGTCCGCTTCCCGATCCGCCGCGGCCTGATGCGCCGCGTCGTCGGGCACGTCGAGGCGGTGAAGGACGCCCCCCTCGAGGTGCGCGAGGGCGAGACCCTCGGCGTCGTCGGGGAGTCGGGTTCCGGCAAGACCACCCTCGCCCTCGCCCTGATGCGGCTGACGGCGTCCGAGGGTCCGATCGCCTTTCTCGGCGAGGACATCTCGAGGCTGAAGGGCCCCGCGGTCCGCCCCCTCCGCCGCCGCATGCAGATGGTGTTCCAGGATCCCTACGGCTCGCTCTCGCCTCGCATGACCGTCGAGCGGATCGTGGCCGAGGGCCTCACCGTCCACCGCGTCGAGGGCGCCGGACGCCCGCGCGAAGCCGTCGCCGCGGCCCTTTCCGAGGTCGGCCTCGACCCCGCGATGATGGACCGCTACCCGCACGAATTCTCCGGCGGCCAGCGCCAACGCATCGCGATAGCCCGCGCGCTGATCCTGAAGCCCCGGCTGCTCGTGCTCGACGAGCCGACCAGCGCCCTCGACATGACGGTGCAGACCCAGATCGTCGAACTCCTGCGCGACATCCAGGACCGCCACGGCCTCGCCTACGTCTTCATCTCCCACGACCTGAAGGTGGTCCGGGCGCTGGCGCACCGCATGATCGTGATGCGGGCCGGCGAGGTGGTGGAGGCGGGCGAGTCGGAGACGGTGTTCGCCGCCCCCCGCTCCGCCTACACGCGCGAGCTGCTGGCCGCCGCCCTCGGCGAGCCAGCAGCCTCGGCCTGACCGCACCCCTCCCCCCGGGGGGACGCGCAGCCGGAGCGGCCCCGGCGCGCGGATCAGCACCGTGCCCAGCGCCATCGCCGCCCCGGTTCGCCACGGGCTCGGGTCCCAGCCCCGCGCCGCAAGCGCGCGCGTGAGGACGGCCGCCAGCGCGAAGCCCGCGACGTAGCCGCCCGTAGGCCCTGCGAGATGGGCCGGCCCCGACGCGGCGTCGGAGCCTGCGAAGACGTCGAGCCCTGCCGCCATCGCCGCGACTCCCAAGGCCAGCAGCCCCGCACGCTTCAGCCAGAGCCCCGTCCCGCGCCTCGGTCCCGCCATCTCGACCGCCATGCCGTTCGTCATCCGCTCCGCTCCCGTCGTCGCGGTCCCGCCATGATCCGAAGTCCGGAGAGCCTTGGCCCCCCGCGCGGCGACGGGTGCCCCCGACAGGCGGCGCGCGGGGCGAGTGGGGACGTCGCGTCATCGCACCCGCGCGCCGCGCCATTGCCACGCTCGGAGCCCGGCGCCATACCCCGCGGCGTCCCGCATGAACCCCGGAGCGCGCCCATGGTCCCCCGCTACGCCCGTCCAGAGATGACCGCGATCTGGTCGCCGGAGACGAAGTTCCGCCTCTGGTTCGAGATCGAGGCCCATGCCTGCGACGCGCTCGCCGACCTCGGCGTGATCCCGCAGGAGGCGGCGGAGACGGTCTGGAAGGCGAAGGACATGGAGTTCGACGTCGCCCGCATCGACGCGATCGAGCGCGAAACCAAGCACGACGTCATCGCCTTCCTCACCCATCTCTCCGAGCTCGTGGGTCCCGAGGCGCGCTTCGTCCATCAGGGCCTGACCTCGTCGGACGTGCTCGACACCGCCTTCAACCTCCAGCTCGTGAAGGCGGCCGACATCCTGCTCGCCGATCTCGACGCCCTGCTCGAGGCGCTGAAGGCCCGCGCGACGGAGCACAGGCTCACCCCCTGCATCGGCCGCTCGCACGGCATCCACGCCGAGCCGACGACCTTCGGCCTCAAGCTCGCGCAGGCCTACGCCGAGTTCGACCGCAACCGCGCCCGCCTCCGCACGGCGCGCGAGGAGGTCGCGACCTGCGCCCTCTCCGGCCCCGTCGGCACCTTCGCCTCGGTCGACCCGGCGGTGGAGGCGCACGTCGCCGAGAAGCTCGGCCTGACGCCCGAGCCCGTCTCCACCCAGGTTATCCCGCGCGACCGCCACGCCGCCTTCTTCGGGACGCTCGCCGTGATCGCCAGCTCGGTCGAGCGCCTCGCGACGGAGATCCGCCACCTGCAGCGCACCGAGGTGCTGGAGGCCGAGGAACACTTCTCTCCCGGCCAGAAGGGCTCCTCCGCGATGCCCCACAAGCGCAACCCGGTGCTGACGGAGAACCTCACCGGCCTCGCGCGCGTGATCCGCTCGCATTGCCTCCCCGCGATGGAGAACGTCGCCCTCTGGCACGAGCGCGACATATCCCATTCATCGGTCGAGCGCTTCATTGGCCCCGACGCCACGATCACGCTCGACTTCGCGCTGGCTCGGCTGACGGGCGTGGTGGCCAATCTCGTGGTCCACCCGGAGAACATGGCCCGCAATCTCGAGCGCCTGCGCGGGCTCGTGCACTCCCAGCGCGTGCTTCTGGCTCTGACCCAGGCCGGAGCCAGCCGCGAGGACGCCTACCGTCTCGTGCAGCGCAACGCGATGCGCACCTGGGACGAGGACGCGGACTTCCTCGCCTCGCTGCGATCGGATCCCGAGGTCACGGCCCTGGTCCCCGCCGAGGATCTCGCGCCGCTGTTCGATCTCGCTCCGCACATGCGGCAGGTCGACGCCATCTTCGCCCGCGTCTTCGGCGCCGGCTGATCACGCCTGCGGCGCCCGGCCGCGCGAACCGGAACCGGCGCGCGGCCGTATCCTCCCGGAACGACCCGGAGAGAGACGCATGGACCGCCGACGCTTTCTGACCCTCGCCGCGGCCACGGGGTTCGCCCCCGCCGCACTCCGCGCCACGCCGCAGGGCGCGCACGCCTTCGACTTCGCCTCCATCGGCGGCGGGCGGCTGGCACTCTCGGACTACGCCGGGCGCCCGATTCTGGTGGTCAACACCGCCTCGCGCTGCGCCTTCACCGGGCAGTACGAGGCGCTTCAGGCGCTGTGGGACGCGCAGCGCGACCGCGGCCTGGTGGTGATCGGCGCGCCGAGCCGCGATTTCGGACGGCAGGAATACGAGGACGAGGCGGCGATCAAGGACTTCTGCGAGGTCAACTTCGCCATCGACTTTCCGATGACAGAACTCGTGCGCGTAAAGGGGCCGTCCGCCCACCCGTTCTACGCCTGGGCGCGGGACGCGGGCCGGGCGCAGGATCTGCCGTCGCCGCGCTGGAACTTCCACAAGTACCTCATCGCGCCCGACGGCCGTCTGGCGGGCGCGTGGGGCTCCGCCACCCCGCCGGACCACCCGGAGATCCTCGCCGCCGTCGAAGCGCTGCTCCGCGCCGGCTGAGGATGGCGACCGGGACGCGGCCGGCGGCCCGCAGACCGGGCCGCCGGCCCGCCTTCAGCGTCGATCGCTCATGATCTGAACCTTGGCCTCGGCGAGCAGTTCGTTCATCTTGGCGCGCAGACCCTCTGTGGAGACGCCCTTCGCCTCCAGATCGGCCGCGACCTTGCGGTAGACGTCCTCGTCCCCCGCCTCCTCGAGGTCCGCGATGACGACGCTGCGGGCGTACTCGTCCGCCGCCTCGCCCTCGATGCCCATCAGCCCCGCGGCCCAGAGACCGAGGAGCTTGTCGCGCCGGGCCTCGGCCTTGAAGCGCATCTCCTCGTCATGGGCGTATTTCTTCTCGAATGCCTGTTCGCGATCGTCGAAGGTCGTCATCTCGTTCTCCGCCGGAAAACCCTGCGTCCTACCCCGGTCTAACGGACGCGGACGGCCTTGGGAAGCGCCGCCGGGCGGCGCGGCGCTTGCGGCGCCGGGCGCCATGGCTTATGTGTCCGCGGCCCGGCGCGCGGATCCCAGGTTCGCGCGCCCAGACCCCTTTTCCGAGGCATCCATGGCGCGTCGCAGACTGGTCTACGAAGGCAAGGCGAAGATCCTCTACGAGGGTCCGGAGCCCGGCACCTACATCCAGTACTTCAAGGACGACGCGACCGCCAACAACGCGCAGAAGACCGGCGTCGTGGACGGCAAGGGCGTGCTCAACAACCGCATCTCCGAGCACATCATGTCCGGCCTCAACGCCATCGGCGTGCCGACCCACTTCATCCGCCGCGTCAACATGCGCGAGCAGCTGATCCGCGCCTGCGAGATCATCCCGCTCGAGGTCGTGGTGCGCAACGTCGCCGCCGGCTCGCTCTCGACCCGCCTCGGCATCGAGGAGGGCACGCCGCTGCCGCGTCCGATCATCGAGTTCTACTACAAGGACGACAAGCTCGGCGATCCGATGGTGACCGAGGAGCATATCGCGGCCTTCAACTGGGCGACCCAGCAGGACGTCGACGACATCATCTCTCTCGCGCTGCGGGTGAACGACTTCCTCTCCGGCATGATGCTCGGCGTCGGCATCCGCCTCGTCGACTTCAAGATCGAGTGCGGGCGCGTCTACGACGGCGACTTCCAGCGCGTCGTCGTCGCCGACGAGATCAGCCCCGACAGCTGCCGCCTCTGGGACGCCAAGACCGGGCGCAAGCTCGACAAGGACGTGTTCCGGCGCGATCTGGGCGACCTCGCCGACGCCTACACCGAAGTCGCCTCGCGCCTCGGCATCATGCCGCGCAGCGGCGGTCGCGCCGCGACGGGCCCGAAGCTGGTCCACTGATACCCCGCGCCCGCCGCACGCAGGCGAAGGCGGACGACCACCCCGGAACGGAGACCGCGATGAAGGCCAGGGTGCACGTGACGCTGAAGCCCGGCGTGCTCGACCCGCAGGGCGAGGCGATCCGCCGCGCCCTCGGCACGCTCGGCTTCAAGGGCGTCGAAGGCGCCCGGCAGGGCAAGCTGATCGAACTCGACCTCGCCGCGACCGACCGCGAGGCCGCCCGCGCCGAGGTCGACCGGATGTGCGACACCCTGCTCGCCAACCCGGTGATCGAGACCTGGTCGATCGAGATCGAGTGAGGCCCCGATGCGCGCCGCCGTCCTGATCTTTCCCGGCTCCAACTGCGACCGCGACATGGAGGGGGCGCTGACGCAGGCCTTCGGCCGCGCCCCGGCGCGCGTCTGGTGGAAGGACGCGACCCTGCCCGAGGGGCTCGACCTCGTGGCCGTGCCCGGCGGCTTCTCCTTCGGCGACTATCTGCGCTCCGGCGCGATCGCCGCCCGCGCGCCCGCCATGCGCGCCACGGCCGATTTCGCCGCCCGCGGCGGCCTCGTCCTCGGCGTCTGCAACGGCTTCCAGGTGCTGACCGAGGCGGGCCTCCTCCCCGGTGTCCTGATGCGCAACGCGGGCCTGCGCTTCCTCTGCAAGGACCAGCCGCTGGAGATCGCGGCGGAAAGCCCCTTCACCGGCGCGTGGCGCGTCGGCGAGACGACCACGATGCCCCTCGCCCATCACGACGGCTGCTGGATCGCCGATCCCGAGACGCGCCGCCGTGTCGCCGCCGAGGACCGCGTCGCCTTCCGCTATGTCGGGGGCGCGCCCAACGGCAGCCAGGACGACGTCGCGGGCGTTCTCTCGGAGAACCGCCGCATCCTCGGCCTGATGCCGCATCCGGAACGCGCGGTGGATCCCGTCCACGGCGGCGTCGGCGGGCGCAAGCTGTTCGAGAGCCTCGCCGCCCTCGCCCCGGCCTGAGCCGCCACTCAGTCGCCGAGCGCGCCGGGCGCCGCGAGGGCCAGCGCGCGAGCCGATTCGGCCACCGGAAAACCCAACACCTGGTCCGGCGTGAGGAACGCGAAGCCGGCGCCTTCGCCAAGCCGCAGGCCCTCCGTCCCGCCCGGCCAGCGCGCCGCGAAACAGTAGAGCCGCGTGCGTCCGGGATGCGACGAGAGCACGCGGCCGAGCGGCCGCAGCGCCGACGACGGCAGCGCCACCCCCGTCTCCTCCTCGAACTCCCGCAGCGCCGCGCCCGGCAGCGTCTCGCCCGCCTCGACCCCGCCGCCGAAGGGCGCGAACAGCCCGCCGAGCGGCACGTCCTCGCGCAGATCGCGCAGCTGCATCAACACCCGGCCCGCCTCGTCCACAGCGAGCACCACCGCGCCCAACCCCGGACCCGGATCGTCCCAGCCGCCGTAGGTCGGGAAGTCCGCCTCCCGCCACTCCGCGCTCACTTGCGCCTCATGTGCTCGTCGAGCCGCGGCAGGATCTCCACGAAGTTGCAGGGCCGGTGGCGGTAGTCGAACTGCGGCCCGAGGATCTCGTCCCAGGCGTCCCGGCAGGCCGAAGGCGAGCCGGGCAGCGCGAACAGGTAGGTGCCCTTGGCCACCCCCCCGCAGGCCCGGCTCTGCACCGCAGACGTCCCGATCTTGGCCATGGAGACCATGGTGAACACCGTCCCGAAGGCCTCGATCTCCTTCTCGTAGACGTCGCGATGCGCCTCCACCGTCACATCGCGTCCGGTCAACCCGGTGCCCCCGGTGCTGAGCGCGACGTCGATCGCGGGATCCTCGATCCAGGCGGCGAGCGCGCCGGCGATCTCCGCCCGCTCGTCCCTGACGATCCGCCGGTCGGCGACGACGTGGCCTGCCGAGGCGATGCGGTCGGCCAGAAGGTCGCCCGAGCGGTCCTCGCCCGCCGAGCGCGTGTCGGAGACGGTCAGCACCGCGATGCGCACCGGCACGAAGTCACGGGTCTCGTCGATGCGGCTCATGCCGGGATCTCCTCTCCGTCGAGCGCCGCGCGAAGCGCCAGAAGATCGCGCCAGACCTCGCGCTTCTTGAGCGGCTGGCGCAGCAGGTAGGCGGGATGGAAGGTCGCCAGCGCCGGGATCCCGCGCCAGCGCACCCAGCGCCCGCGGAGCCGGGCGACCCCCTCGGCGGACGCGAACAGCGCCTGCGCGGGGGTCGCGCCGGTCAGCAGCAACAGGTCCGGCGCCGCCAGCTCGACATGCCGCTCGAGAAACGGCAGCAGCATCGCGACCTCGTCGGCCGAGGGCTTCCGGTTCTCCATCGGCCGCCAGTAGACGGCGTTGGTGACGTAGACGCCCCCGGCCCGATCCTCGGCCCCGCGAGAGAGGCCGATCGCCGCCAGCATCCGGTCGAGAAGCTGGCCCGAGCGACCGACGAAGGGCCGGCCGACGCGGTCCTCCTCGCGCCCCGGCGCCTCGCCGACGACCATCACGCGGGCGCCGGGCCGGCCGTCGGCGATCACCGTGTTGCGCGCGCCGCGCTTCAAGGCGCAGCCCTCGAAGGCGCGGATCGCGGCGTGAAGCGACTCGAGATCGCCCGCTGCGGCGGCGGCGTCCCGTGCCGCGACGGCCGCCGCCACCGGATCGGCCCCTGCGTCCCCGCCGGACGCGGGCGCCGGCGTCGACGGACGGGCCGGGGCCCGCGCCGACCGGGCCTCGGGCGGGGCCCGGCCGCGATCCGCCGGAGCGGCCGGGCGCGCCGCCTCCGCCGCCGCGCGGCGCGCCGCCTCCTCGGCGAAGCGATCCACGGGATCCTCTCCCAGCGCCGCGTCCACGCCGAGCTCGACCTGCCACGCCAGCGCCGCGAGCAGCGCGTCGCGCCCCGCGCCGGCCCATGCCTCGGCCGCTGCGTCCGTCCGTCCCGCCGTCTCGTCGCTCATGCCGCGGACCCTATATCTCCGTGACGCAGGCCGGAAGCCGTCCCGCGCGGGAGGTTGACGCCGCACTCGGGGGAAGGCTAGCCAGCCGCCTGACATAGATGGTCACGCGCCGCGCCCGCGAGCCCCGTCCGGGGGCCGCCGCGGCCAAGGGAGACGCACCGCATGAGCGAGATCGAGCGCGAATCCATGGAATACGACGTCGTCGTCGTTGGGGCCGGCCCGGCCGGCCTCAGCGCCGCGATCCGCCTCAAGCAGCTCGGCGGCGACGACGTATCGGTCGTGGTGCTCGAGAAGGGGGCCGAGGTCGGCGCCCACATCCTGTCGGGCGCGGTGCTCGACCCCTCCGGACTCGACGCCCTGATGCCCGACTGGCGCGAGCGCGGCGCGCCCGTGAAGAGCGAGGTGACCGAAGACCGGTTCCTCGTGCTCGGCGAGGCCGGCGACGTCGGCGTGCCGACCTGGCCGATGCCGAAGCTGATGAGCAACGACGGCTGCTATGTGGTGTCGATGGCCAACGTCTGCCGCTGGCTGGCCGAACAGGCCGAGGAGCTCGGCGTCGAGATCTTCCCCGGCTTCTCCTGTTCCGAGCTGGTCTACGGCGAGAACGGCGAGGTGAAGGGCGTCGTCGCGGGCGAGTTCGGCCGCGACAAGGACGGCGAGCCCGGCCCGAACTACGAGCCCGGCATGGAGCTGCACGGCAGGTACGTGTTCCTTGCCGAGGGCGTGCGCGGCTCGCTCTCCAAGCAGGTGATCGCGAAATACGACCTCGCCGAGGGCGTCGAGCCGCAGAAGTACGGTCTCGGCATGAAGGAGATCTGGGAGATCAAGCCCGAGAACCACTCGGAGGGCCGCGTGGTGCACACCATGGGCTGGCCCCTCGGGGACCGCGCAGGCGGGGGTTCCTTCATGTATCACGCCGAGAACAATCAGGTGTATCTCGGCTTCGTCGTGCATCTGAACTACGAGGACCCCTACATCCGGCCCTATCAGGAGTTCCAGCGCTGGAAGCACCATCCGGCCGTGGCCGATGTCCTGAAGGGCGGCAAGCGCGTGGCCTACGGCGCCCGCGCGATCACCGAAGGGGGCTGGCAGTCGCTGCCGAAGCTGACCTTCCCGGGGGGCGCGCTGCTCGGCTGCTCGGCCGGCATGGTCAACGTCCCCCGCATCAAGGGCAACCACAACGCCATGCTCTCCGGCGTCGCGGCGGCCGAGGCGGCCTTCGCCGCGCTGAACGAGGGCCGCGCTTCGGACGAACTGACGGCCTACGAGACCGACGTCCGCTCCGGCCCGATCGCGAAGGACCTGAAGCCGGTGCGCAACGTCAAGCCGCTCTGGTCGCGCTTCGGCCTCGCGGGCGGGCTCGGCCTCGGCGGGCTCGACATGTGGGCGGCGTCGCTGACCGGCTTCACGCTCTTCGGCACCCTCAGGCACGGCAAGACGGACGCCGAGGCCACCGGCCGCGCCAAGCGCTTCAAGCCGATCGACTACCCCAGGCCGGACAACGTGCTGAGCTTCGACCGGCTGACCAACGTCTCCTTCTCCGCCACCAACCACGCGGAGGATCAGCCCTGCCACCTGCACCTGAAGGATCCCGAGATCCCGATCGCGTGGAACCTGAGGAAATACGCCGAGCCGGCGCAACGCTACTGCCCGGCCGGAGTCTACGAGGTGGTCGCCGACGACGACGGCTCGAACCCGCGCTTCGTGATCAACGCGCAGAACTGCGTTCACTGCAAGAGCTGCGACATCAAGGATCCGAGCCAGAACATCGAGTGGCGCGTGCCGCAGGGCGGCGACGGTCCCAACTACCCGAACATGTGACGCGGGGGCGCGGCCGTCGCGGCCGCGCCCTCCGTCCCGCGGGCTCAGTCCTTCCGGGCCCGCGGCAGCTTGCGGTAGAGGGTCGAGCGTCCGATGCCGAGCCGCCGCGCCGCCTCCGACAGGTTGCCGCGATAGAGCTCGAGGGCGAGTCTGATCGCCTCCGTCTCGATCTCGTCCAACGAGCGCATGTGCCCGTCCGGGCGGGTCATCGCCTCCCGCACCAGTTCCCGCATGCGCCACTCCGCGCCGCTTCGCCCCGTTCCGCCACCGTCCATCACGCCGTTCTCCCGTCACCGGATCGTGGATTCGGCGCCGGGTTTAGCGTGAGAGAACGAAGGTGTTGTTAATCCGCGACTCGCCCCTGAAACCGCGGTCGCGGGCGGGGAGGCCGCGGACGGATCGGTTGAACGGCGCGCGCTTTCATGCCAGTGGCTGCATAGCACCTCCCGCGCGCCGCAACCGTCGGGGGGACCGACAGGCCCCGGACAGAGGCTTCCGGGCACTCAGATAGACGGAGAGAGGGATGAGCATCGTTTCCCGAATCGCTATGGCCGGAGCCGCGCTGACGCTGGCGGGTTGCTCCTACCTGCCCGGCGCGAATCTCGGCGGCACGTTCACGGCCGAGAACTACCTCGGTCAGTCGATCGCCGGCGACGACTTCAACTCGGCGCTCGCCCGCGAGTATCAGGCGCTCGCCGTGCGCTCGGCGCGCACCGACGTGAACTGGATGGATTCGACCGCCTACGTGGCGAAGTCGCAGGCCGCCGCTTCCGGCGGGGTCGCGCCCTGGTCGCCCGGCGATCTCGGGGTCGAGGCCGACGGCTACCAGAGCGCGGTCGACGTGATCACGGCCAACGCGGCCGCCCGTCCGGCCGCCTGCGCCAAGGCGCAGGCCATGTGGGACCAGTACCTCGAGTCCCTCGCCGAGGGCGCCTTCGCCTGCATCTCGGCCGCCGACGCCAAGGCGATGCTCGACGAGGCCGTCGCGGCCTGCATCGGCGCGCAGGGCGACATGACCGTGTTCTTCGGCTTCGACCAGGCCACGATCACCTCCGCCGCCATGGACGTCATCAACGGCGTCGTCGACATGCTGGCGAACTACACCGACCCGCTGGTCTCGATCGTCGGCCACACCGACACCGTCGGCTCCGTCGCCTACAACCAGCGTCTGTCCGAGCGTCGCGCCACCGCGGTGGAGCGCGCCATCCTCGCCCGCGCCGCCGAGCAGGGCATCGAGATCGGCGGCATCACGAAGGCCGGCCGCTCCGAGCTGGAGCTGGCGGTCGAGACCGCCGACGGGGTGCGCGAGCCGCGCAACCGTCGCGCCACGATCGCGATCTCGCAGTGATCGCCTGACGGTTCCTCCCGGCGACCTCGGTCGGCGGGAGGCGGACCGGACCTCGAAAGGCCCCCCGCGCTTGGCGCGGGGGGCCTTTTCCGTCGCGGCTCCGCCCTTGGAACCCGGCGCGCGCGGCGCCATCTGCCCATCCATGATCAGCATGACCTCTCCCGCACCGCGCGCCGCCGCCTTCGCCGTGGCGCTGCTCGTCGCCCTGCCCGCCGTCGCGCAGACGGACGAACCCGGACCGCGTCCCGAAGCCGAGGGCGAGGCGCTCGGCGAAGCGGCGCGCCGCGCGCTGGAGAACCTCCTCCAGGATCTGCGCCCGGTGCTGGACGCCCTGCGTGCGACGATCGAGGATCTGCCGCGCTACGGTCCGCCGGAGATCCAGCCCGACGGCGACATCCTGATCCCGCGGCTCGACGAGCCGGAGCCCGAGCCGGCTCCGGAGCCCGACTCCGGCGATGCCGATCGACCGGAGCGGCTGGACCTCTGACGTTCCGCCGCCTTTCCAGAGCCGCCGCGCCGCGCTATCCCGCGCATGACCCGCGCGACAGGAGACGCCGATGACCCGACCTCCCCTCCCCGCCGCCGATCTCCGCCCCCTCCGCGACGCCGCCCGAGAGGGCGGGGCGGGAGACGCGCCGCTCGGGGCCCTGCCCGAATGGGATCTCGACGATCTCTATCCGGCGCCGGACGCGCCCGAACTCGCCCGGGACCTCGACGCGGCGCGCGACATCGTGGCGACCCTCGTCGAGGAGGCCGAAGGCCGGATGGCGGAGATGGACGGCGACGCCCTCGCCGCCGCCCTGGGCCGCTACGAGGACCTGCAGCGCCTGCTCGGCCGCGTGATGTCCTATGCGGGCCTGCGCCACTACCAGGACACCACCGACCCGACCCGCGCCAAGTTCCTCGGCGACATGCAGAACGCGGTGACCGAGATCACGGCGCCGACCGTGTTCTTCTCGCTGGAGCTCAACCGCCTGCCTGAGGACGCGCTCGAAGCCAGGCTCGCCGAAAGCGAGGCGCTGGCGCGCTACCGGCCATGGCTCGACGCGTTGCGCGCGATGCGCCCGCACCAGCTTTCGGACGAGCTGGAGAAGTTCCTGCACGACCAGTCGGTCGTCGGCGCCACCGCCTGGAACCGCCTGTTCGACGAGACCATGGCCCGCCTCGTCTTCGACGTCGACGGCGAGGAGATGCCCCTCGAATCCGCGCTCACCCTGCTCTCCGACCCGAGGCGCGAGCGGCGCAAGGCGGCGGCCGAGGCGCTGACCGCCGTGTTCACCGAAACCCTGCCCCTCTTCTCGCGCATCATGAACACGCTGGTGAAGGAGCACGAGATCGAGTGCCGCTGGCGCGAGATGCCCTCGCCGCAGACCGGCCGGCACCTCGCCAACCAGGTGGAGCCGGAGGTCGTTCAGGCCCTGCGCGACGCCGTGGTCGAGGCCTATCCGCGCCTCTCGCACCGCTATTACGCGGCCAAGGCCCGGCGCCTCGGTCTGGAGAAGCTCGAGTATTGGGACCGAAACGCGCCGCTGCCGGACGAGGAGGACCGCCGGATCCCCTGGGAGGAGGCGAAGGAGACCGTCCTCTCCGCCTACGAGGGCTTCTCCCCGAAGATGGCCGACCTCGCGAAACCCTTCTTCACCGAAGGCTGGATCGACGCGCCGGTGAAGCGCGGCAAGGCGCCCGGCGCCTTCGCCCACCCCACCGTGACCGACGCGCATCCTTACGTGATGCTCAACTACCTCGGGAAGACGCGCGACGTGATGACCCTCGCGCACGAGCTCGGCCACGGCGTGCACCAGCGCCTCGCCGCCGAGCAGGGCGAGCTGCTCTCCCGCACCCCCCTCACGATGGCCGAGACGGCGTCGGTGTTCGGCGAGATGCTGACCTTCCGCCGGCTGCTCGATGCCGAGACCGACGCGAAGAAGCGCCGCACCCTCCTCGCCGGCAAGGTCGAGGACATGCTCAACACCGTGGTCCGTCAGATCGCCTTCTACGACTTCGAATGCCGCGTGCACGCCGCCCGCGCCGAGGGCGAGCTGACCGCCGAGGATCTCGGCCGCATCTGGCTCGAGGTGCAGAGCGAAAGCCTCGGCCCCGTCTTCGAGTTCGCCGAGGGCTACCACGCCTGGTGGAGCTACGTGCCCCACTTCGTGCACTCGCCCTTCTACGTCTACGCCTACGCCTTCGGCGACGGCCTCGTGAACGCGCTCTACGCGGTCTACGAGGAGGGCGGCTCCGACTTCCAGGACAAGTATTTCGAGATGCTCGCCGCCGGCGGCGCCAAGCGCCACAAGGAACTGCTTGCGCCCTTCGGCCTCGACGCCTCGGACCCCGCCTTCTGGCAGAAGGGCCTCGGCCTGATCGAGCGCATGATCGAGGAACTGGAGCAGGAGGAGCGGCGGGCGGGCTGAGCTCAGGCGAAAGGGCGGCGGGCCGAGCCCGGCGCTTCAGGCGTCCAGCATCGCCCGGACATCGGCGAACACCGCCTCGAACATCTCCTGCGTCAGCCGCCCGGTGTTCGTATTGTAGCGGGAGCAGTGGTAGCTGTCGAAGACCTCGACGCCGCCCAGCGCGTGCCGCGCGCCGTGCCCGAAGGGCGCGCGCGCCGGCCGCTCGCCCAGCGCCCGCACCACGCTCTCATGGCTGATCCGCCCGAGGCAGAGCACCGCGCGCAGCCGCGGCAACGCCGCCATGCGGGCCGTCAGGAACCGCCGGCAGGTGTTGATCTCCTCGCCCACCGGCTTGTTCTGCGGCGGCACGCATCGCACCGCGTTGGTCACCATGCAGTCGACCAGCCGCAGCCCGTCGTCGGCCCGCGCCTCGAATTCGCCCTCGGCGAAGCCGAAACGACCGAGCGTGGCGTAGAGCAGCCCGCCCGCGTGGTCCCCGGTGAAGGGTCGTCCGGTCCGGTTGGCGCCCGAGACGCCGGGCGCCAGCCCCACCACCAGCAGCCGCGCTTCGGCGTCGCCGAAGCTCGGCACGGCGCCGTTGTACCAGTCCGGCTCCTTCGCGCGCACCTCCTCGCGGTACGCGACGAGACGGGGGCAGAGCGTGCAGTCCCGCGGCGCCTCGGGCGGCGCCGCCGCGTCGCGGCTCAAGCCTCGGTCTCGTCCGTCTCCTCGGCTTCGACGTGCCGGGGCGGGCGGGGCGGACGCCCGATGATCTCCTTGAGCTCCTCGAGCTCGATGAAGTTGTCGGCCTGTCGGCGCAGGTCGTCGGCGATCATCGGCGGCGAGGTGCGGATCGTGGAGACGACCGAGACCCGGACCGCCTTGCGCTGGATCGCCGCGACCAGCGGCCGGAAGTCGCCGTCCCCGGAGAACAGCACCATGTGATCGATGCGCTCGGCCATCTCCATCGCGTCGACCGCGAGCTCGATGTCCATGTTGCCCTTGATCTTGCGCCGGCCGGTGGAGTCGGTGAACTCCTTGGCGGGCTTGGTGACCATCGAGTAGCCGTTATAGTCGAGCCAGTCGACCAGCGGACGGATCGGCGAGTACTCCTCGTTCTCCACCAACGCCGTGTAGTAGAAGGCCCGCACCAGCTTTCCGCGCCGCATGAACTCGTTTCGGAGCAACTTGTAGTCGATGTCGAACCCCAGCGCCCTCGCCGCCGCATAAAGGTTCGACCCGTCGATGAACAGGGCGAGACGTTCGTCGCGATAGAACATGGCATCTCCAAAGGGCGCTGGCGGAACTCGGGCAATGCCGCCGCTTCCCGAATCGTGACTATGGGTGGGCGGACAATGCGTCCGCCACGCCCCGGGCGCAAGACGGGCCGCCCGGACCGGCCCCTCGCGCCGCTTGCCTCGCGGCCCGAGACGGCTTATGTGGACGGTTCCCCGAAACCGCTCCGTTCGAGAGGTCCGCCCATGGCCCGAGTCACCGTCGAGGATTGCGTCGACAAGGTCCCCAACCGGTTCGACCTCGTGATGCTCGCCGCCCATCGCGCGCGCGAAATCTCCACCGGCGGGCAGATCGCCGTGGAGCGCGACAACGACAAGAACCCCGTCGTCGCCCTGCGGGAGATCGCGGACGGCGCGCTCTCGCCCGACGATCTCGAGGAGGCGCTGATCGAATCGCATCAGCGGCACATCGAGGTGGACGAGCCCGAGGACGACTCGATGGCCGCCCTGATGTCGCAGGAGCACGACAGCCCCGTCGAGGACGTGACCGAGGAGCAGCTTCTGCGCGCGCTGATGGCCGAGCAGGAGAAGGGCTGATCCAGCGGGCCCTCGGGGCCGACGACGGAGCGGGCCCTTGATTCGACAGTTCGAGTTGATCGAGCGCGTTCGGGCCTACAACCCGAACGCCGACGAATCCTTGCTGAACGCGGCCTACGTGTTCGGCATGAGGGCCCACTCCGGTCAGACCCGCGCGTCGGGGGAGCCCTACTTCAACCACCCCGTCGAGGTGGCGGCGATCCTCACCGATCTGCATCTCGACGACGCGACGATCGCGACCGCCCTGCTGCACGACACCATCGAGGACACGGCCGCCACCTTCGACGAGGTGCGGGGCCTCTTCGGCGAGGAGATCGCGACGCTGGTGGACGGCGTCACCAAGCTCACCAAGCTTCAGCTCGCCTCGGCCGAGGCGGAGCAGGCGGAGAACCTGCGCAAGCTGCTGCTGGCGATGTCGGAGGACGTGCGCGTCCTCCTCGTCAAGCTCGCCGACCGGCTGCACAACATGCGCACCCTCGGCCACATGCCCCAGAAGAACCGGGAGCGGAAGGCGCGGGAGACCATGGACATCTTCGCCCCTCTCGCGGGGCGGATGGGCATGCAGGAGATGCGCGAGGAGCTCGAGGACCTCGCCTTCAAGCACCTCAACCCGCGGGCGCGGGATTCCATCCTGAAGCGCTTCGCCAAGCTGCGCTCGGAGACCGGCGACGTGATCCCCCGCATCGCCGAGGACATCCGCAAGGTGCTGGCCGAGGCCGGCGTCGAGGCCGAGGTGACGGGGCGGGAGAAGCGCCCCTTCTCGATCTGGCGCAAGCTCGGCGAGAAGGACGGGGACTTCGCCCGCCTGTCCGACATCTACGGCTTCCGCATCGTCACCGAGGACGTCGCCGACTGCTACCTCTCCCTCGGCGCCGTCCACCGCCGCTGGACCGCGGTGCCCGGCCGCTTCAAGGACTACATCTCCAACCCCAAGCCCAACGGCTACCGCTCGATCCACACCACCGTCTCGGGCCGCAACGCCCGCCGGGTGGAGGTGCAGATCCGCACGCGCGAGATGCACGAGGTGGCCGAGACCGGCGTCGCCGCCCACTGGGCCTACCGCGACGGCATCCGGGTCGAGAACCCCTTCGCCGTCGATCCCTTCGTCTGGCTGCGCCGCCTCTCCGAGGAGTTCCGCGGCGCCGAGAACCCCGACGAGTTCCTCGAGCACGTCAAGCTCGAGATGTTCCACGACCAGGTGTTCTGCTTCACGCCGAAGGGCAAGGTGGTGCCGCTGCCCAAGGGCGCGACGCCGATCGACTTCGCCTACGCGATCCACACCTCGATCGGCAACGCCTGCGTCGGCGCCAAGATCGACGGCCGCCGGGCGCCCCTCTCCACGCGCCTGCGCAACGGCCAGTCGGTGGAGATCATCCGCGCCGACGCCCAGCGCCCCCAGCCCGTCTGGGAGGAGATGGCCGTGACCGGCCGCGCCAAGCAGGCGATCCGCCGCGCCCTGCGGGCCGAGCGGCGCGAGGCCGACGTCCGCCTCGGCCGGGGCATCGTCGCCGCCGCGTTCGAACGCGCGGGGCGCGGGCTGACCCGCAAGGCGCTCGGCCTCGCCGCCCAGAAGCTCGGCGAGGCGGGCCCGGACGACCTCCTCGAGGCCGTCGGCGCCGCGCGGCTGTCGGGCGCCGAGGTGCTCGCCGCGCTCTACCCGGCCGAGCCCGCGACCGCCGCGCCGACGCCGCCCGTCGACGGGCGTCCCGCCGTGTTCGCCGTCGCCGGCGTCTCGCGCGCCCGGCGCGTGCGCTTCGGCGAGTGCTGCCAGCCCGTCCCCGGCGACCGCATCGTCGGCATCGCCGAGCGCGGCGCCGGGGTCACCGTGCACGCGATCGACTGCCCCGAACTCGCGCGTTACGAGGACGCGCCGAAGGACGCCTGGGTGGATCTGCGCTGGGACGAGGAGACCGCCGCCGCCCAGCCGCACGCCACCTCCCTGCTGGTGACCTTCGCGCACGAGGTCGGGGCGCTGGCGAAGGTGTGCACGGTGATCGCGGAACTGAAGGCCGACATCAGCCACCTCGAATTCGTGGAGCGCAAGCCGGACTTCTACCGCGCGCGCATCGACCTCGAGGTGCGCGACGTCAAGCATGTCAGCCAGGTCGTCACGCTGCTCTCCGCCCAGGCCGTGGTGAACGAGGCCCGGCGCGTCATGCCGGTGCGCGAAGGGCTCTGGAGCCGCGGGGACGCCCCGCGCCCCTCCGCCCGGCCCACGACCGTCGCCGCCCCGCAGGGCGGGGCCGAGGGCCGCTCCGCGGCCGCCCGGCGGCGCGCGGCCCCCGCGGCGGCCGACGCACCGGGCTGATCCCGCATGTTCCGGCGGCGCGATCCCCTGCCCCTCTGGCCTCGCCTTCGCGAGGCGCTCTCGCCCCGCAAGGGCTGGCGGCGCGGCTTCGAGTATCTCGGCCGGCGCATGCAGCGCCTGCCGGACACCCCGCACCGCATCGCCCTCGGCTTCGCCTGCGGCGTGCTGGCGAGCTTCACGCCCTTCTTCGGCTTCCACTTCATCCTCGCCGGCGCCGTCGCCTTCGCGCTTCGCGGCAACCTGCTGGCCTCGGCCATCGGCACCTTCTTCGGCAATCCGGTCACCTTTCCCTTCATCGCCGCCACGGCGATGGCGATCGGCCAGACGGTCACCGGCCTCGAGATCGCCAAGCCCGCCGACGGCTTCGGCTTCGGCTGGCTCTGGCAGAACCTCGACGCGATCTTCGTGCCCTACCTCGTCGGCGGTCTCGTGCCCGGCGCCGCGACCGCGACGGTGACGTATTTCCTGCTGCGCCCCGTGGTCGCCGCCTATCAGGACCGTCGGCGCCTCAAGCTCATGGCCCGCGCCAAGGAGCGGCTGAAGCGCTCGGCCTCCGCCCGCCGCCGCAAGGCCGAGGAGGCGCGCGAGGCGCGGCGCGCGGCCGAGGATCCGACCGGCTGAGCGTGGCCCCCCGCCGCACCTCTTGCCGCGCCCGCGCCGCGCGCCCTACCTTCCGGCCATCGCCCCGCCGTCCGGAGGACCGCCCATGAGCGCCGACGCCGCCCCCGCCCGACCCCTCGGCCGCCTCCGCCTCGGCGTGAACATCGACCACGTCGCCACCATCCGGAACGCCCGCGGCGGCGCCCATCCCGACCCCGTGCGCGCCGCCCGCGCGGCCGAGGCCGCCGGCGCCGACGGCATCACCGCCCATCTGCGCGAGGACCGCCGCCACATCACCGACCCCGACATCGAGGCGCTGGTGGCCGAGCTCACCCTGCCGCTCAACTTCGAGATGGCGGCGACCGAGGAGATGCAGGCGATCGCGCTCCGCCACCGACCCCACGCCGTCTGCATCGTCCCCGAACGGCGCGAGGAGCGCACGACCGAGGGCGGGCTCGAGGTCGCGCGGGAGGAGAACCGCCTCGCCCACTTCATCGCGCCGCTGCGCGAGGCGGGCTGCCGCGTCTCCATCTTCATCGCCGCGGACCGCCGGCAGATCGAGGCCGCCGCCCGCATCGGCGCCCCGGTGATCGAGCTGCACACCGGCGCCTATTGCGACGCCCATCACGAGGGGCGCTTCGCCGACCGCGACGCCGAACTGGAGCGCCTGCGCGAGATGAGCGCCTTCGCGCACGAGCTCGGGCTCGAGGTGCATGCGGGCCACGGCCTGACCTTCGACACCGTCGCCCCGGTCGCCGCCTTTCCCGAGGTGATGGAACTCAACATCGGCCACTTCCTCGTCGGCGAGGCGATCTTCTCCGGCCTCGACAGCGCCATCCGCCGCATGCGCGAGACCATGGACCGCGCCCGTCGCGAAGCCTTCGGGGAGGGCGTGGCATGACGTCCGGAACCTCTCCGACGCGGCGCCGGCCGGCGCTCGCGATCCTGGCGGTGGCCGTCGTGGTCGCCGTCGTCTCCGCCGCGGCAGGATCCTTCGCGACGGCCTTGTCGGGCGCCGTGTTCTCGGTCGCCGCGTCGACCGTCGAGGATCTCGCGAAGGCCGCAGGTCTTTCGGATGTCGAGACGGTGAGGGCGAGACATGCCGCGGCGCTGAAGGCGGAGCGCGAGCGAGCCGAGACGCTGAACGCCGAACTCGGCCGGGAGAAGGAGCGCGTCGCCGATCTCACGAAGGCCCGTTCCGTCCGGTATCGCGGCGAGACGAAGCTGCTTCGGGACGCCGTGCAGGACACGAGCCGGCGCATCGGCACGCGCGTGGCGGCGGCGACCGCCCGCAACGTCGCCTCCATGCCCATGGAGGCGCTGCCCCTCGTGGGCGTCGAGTTCATCGTCGGCGCCACCGCGTGGGAGCTGAGCGACGCCTGCGCCCTGATCGAGGACGTCCACGAACTCGAAGTCGCCGTCGATCCGACCGCCGCGGACGACCCGGAACGCGCCGAGATCTGCGCCATGCAGGCGCCGACGCGCGCCGAGCTTTGGGAACAGGTGTCGTCGAGCCCGGGCGCCGTTCTCGACGAGGCGGGCCGCCAGTACGGCGACGTCCTGACCCCTCGCGCCCGCGCGGGCTATGAGGCGCTGCTTCTGTGGCTCCCGGAATTCCTGCCGCCTGAAGAGGCCGCGGCGGACGAGCCGCGGCCGTGATCGTCGGCATAGGCTCCGACCTCGCCGACATCCGCCGCATCGAGCGCACGCTGGAGCGCTTCGGCGACCGCTTCGTGCAGCGCGTCTTCACCGAGGTCGAGCAGGCCCTGTCGGAGCGCCGGCGCCAGCGGGCCGCCTCCTACGCCCGCCGCTGGGCGGCGAAGGAGGCGTGCTCGAAGGCGCTCGGCACCGGGCTGCGCATGGGCGTCGCCTGGCGCGAGATGGGCGTGGTGAACCTGCCTTCGGGCCAGCCGACCATGGCGATCACGGGCGGCGCCGCGCTGCGGCTCGCCGCCCTGATCCCGGCGGGCCTCGCGCCGCGGGTCCACGTCACCATGACCGACGATCCGCCCTATGCGCAGGCCTTCGTCGTGGTCGAGGCGCTTCCCCCGGACGCCCCCCCGCCTCCCGGCGGCTGAGGCGCCGGGCCTCCCGGCCGTCCCCCGGGCGAGGCTCCCGCCCACCCACCCCGCCTCGCCCGGGGGACGGCCTCGCCGCGCGCCGCCGGTCTCGGATAGCGGATGCGCGCGTCGGCACGCAGGTCGATCGGACATCGGACCCTGCCGCCGCCGAAGCGCCGCCAAGCGCGGGCGGTTGACAGTCCTCCGCCCCACGGCGACAACCCGCCCGGCGCGCGTCGGGCGCGTGGAGGGGGCGGGCCGACCGGCGCCGTCTGCAGACGAGAGGGAGCCGGCGCGCGATGGCGAGGCCTCGGAAGAAGGACGGGCCGTGGGAGCTCGTCAAGACCGTCGTCTACGCCCTGCTCATCGCCGGGATCTTCCGCACCGTCCTGTTCCAGCCGTTCTGGATCCCCTCGGGCTCGATGAAGTCGACTCTCCTGATCGGCGACTTCCTTTTCGTCTCGAAATACGCCTACGGCTATTCCCAGCACTCCTTCCCCTTCAGTCTCGCCCCCTTCGACGGCCGCATCTTCGCCTCGGAGCCCGAGCGCGGCGACGTCATCGTGTTCAAGCACCCGCGCAACGGCCAGGACTACGTCAAGCGCCTGATCGGCCTGCCCGGCGACCGCATCCAGATGATCGAGGGCACGCTGTTCATCGACGGAGAGCCGGCGCCGCAGCGCCCGCATCCCGAAGGCCCGTATCTGGAGCCGGTGGTCCCGGGCCAGTCGCTCCAGTGCAAGAGCTACCCGCGCGTGGACGGCCAGGTGATGTGCCTGAAGGAGCGCTTCATCGAGACGCTGCCGAACGGCGTCGAGCACGTGGTCCTCAACGCCGACGACGACAGCTCGGCGCTTTCGGACAACACCCGGGTTTTCGAAGTGCCCGAGGGTCACTACTTCTTCATCGGAGACAACCGCGACAACTCCAACGACAGCCGTCAGAGCGTCGGCATGGTGCCCTTCGACCATCTCGTCGGCCGGGCCGACCTCATCGCCCTCAGCTTCGGCGGCCGCTTCTGGGAGGTCTGGAACTGGCGCGCCGACCGCTTCCTCGTCTCGATCGACTGAGCCCGAGCGCCGCCGCGCCTCGGCCCGCCGCGACCCGTGCGGGCGCCGCGCGGTGAAGCGCCGGGACGATCTCGCCGCCCACGCCGCCGCCCTCTCCGAGCGGCTCGGCGTCCCCGTGATCCCGAGCCCTCGGCTTGACGAGGCGCTGACGCATCCTTCCGCCTC
>Ga0102943_1000689_pt1 | contig 22345 bp, 16 predicted proteins | sample SalPonC_black_MG_FD_78174 | JGI IMG/M metagenome (GOLD analysis project Ga0102943, IMG submission 78174) | Salt pond soil microbial communities from South San Francisco under conditions of wetland restoration - Salt Pond MetaG... | ecosystem: Environmental > Aquatic > Marine > Intertidal zone >...
AATAAATGCAACACGACGAAATAATCCTGAGGGGCTCGCACCTCTTTTGATCGTTGTCATACTTACTATTTGTATCCTCTATTTTAAATTTTTTTCTGCTCAGGATCCCGGATCTCAGATATCGATAATTGCATTATTTGTTATTATTTCAAATCGCTTATTTTCAACATTTACCGGCATGTTGTCTCATTATGTTGGTTTTATTAAGGGTGTCTCAAATCTGGCAGATTTGGAGCGAACGTTAAATGAGTTTGGGAAAAGAAAAAGAAATCTAACCGGTAAAAAGATATCCCGCATTAAGAGTCCCATCGTATTCCAGAACGTTTCTTTTAATTTTCCAGGAACGAAACTGATTTTCGATAATATCAGTTTTGAAATTCCTGCCAACGAAACAACTCTTATTGTTGGAGAAACAGGTGCCGGTAAGTCCACACTGATCAATTTAATACTGGGATTTTTGGAACCTGTTAAGGGTTCGATCTTTGTAAACGAGAATGATATCCGATTATATAATCAAAAATATTATCTACCCCGCTTTGGTTATGTAAGCCAGGATGTTTTTCTTTTTGATGAAAGTATCTCTGCTAATTTGCAATATCATGATGTAAATGCCACTACTAAACAAATGGACGAAGCTCTTATTGAAGCTGGTTTAAGGATAGACACGGAAAAATTTTCACAGAGGCTGGATACGTCTGTAGGAGAAAAGGGGGTAAGGCTTTCAGGGGGTGAAAAGCAACGGATATCGATTGCCTCCAGCTTCTTACAAAATCCTGATGTTTTCATTTTTGATGAACCCACTAGTGCTCTCGATGTACATACAGAAACGATCGTTTTTGAATCCCTGAAAAGGATTAAAAACAAAAAAACAACGATCATCATCTCACACAATTTACGATTCAAGAAACTGGTTGATAATATTTTTTCAATAGAGGAGGGTAAAATCGTAGCCAGGTAACAAATATGTAGTTTATTTGCTGACTGAGTTATTAGTAAAATATGACTTACAAGCTAAGTTCTTCAAATGCGAACAGCTTAGGTTTGGGAGTTTTATGTTGGGAAAGTAATATCAAAAGTAAAGAAGGGCCATTGGGGATGAGGTCACCTTTTGCACGCAACATAAAATTATAGACTTTACACCTGTATCTAATATTAAAATTTTTTAAATTTGTAGGTTTGAGAGACGTAATCTTTAATACATTATTTTGCCTGTAACAACTATAATTATCATTGGTGCGTCCTTAGCCGCTTTTCTATTTTCTAAATGGCTGGTGCCGGTCATGGTGCTCATTTTAAAGAAAAAGCGATTACTTGATTTTGGTTTAGAAGATCGTAAAATCCATAGTGAACCCGTGCCCAACCTGGGCGGAGTGGCTTTTTTTGCATCCTTCATCATTGTCTATTCCGCCAGTACGTTTGCAGGTTCTTTTTCAGGGTATGAATATGTTATTTCCGGCTCCGTCTTACTCTTTAGCGCTGGCCTGAAGGACGATTTAATTGTGATTTCATCGTCTAAAAAATTTGGTGCACAAATGATTGCGGCTCTGCTTCTCATCTTCGGGACAAATTTGCAGTTTACAAGTTTGGGCGGTGTATTTGGTATTTATGAGATTCCTGAGGTAGCAGGAGTGCTGCTTACGCTCTTCACCATATTGGTAACCATCAACGCCTATAATCTCATTGACGGGATCGACGGGCTTGCGGGGTCACTTGCGGTATTTGCCTGTCTCTTTTTTGGGGTTTGGTTCTCAATGGTTGGTGAAGTATATCTTGCTGCTTTTGCATTTATCTATGCAGCAGCCGTGTTGGGATTTCTTTGGTACAATCGTCCGCCTGCCCAAATATTTATGGGGGACACCGGTTCACTGGTTACCGGCTACTTTATTGCAGTAATGGCTATTCAGTTTGTAAATTTGTCTTACACGCATCCCGAGGTTGTTTTCTGGCAGGACTCCATCCCCATTTTAGTGGGGGCAGTACTGGTGGTTCCCCTTTACGATACCCTTCGGGTTTTTATCCTCAGAGTAATGAGAGGGAAGTCCCCTTTTCATGCAGATTCGGAGCATGTACATCATCATTTACTGGACGCAGGCTTCTCGCACGGTTACTCTGTGGCAATCTTGTTAAGTCTCAATGTCTTGATCGTGATCACGCTTATGATTCTCTCTTTTTTCTTGTCAAATACCTGGCTGCTGATCTCGCTGTTATTGCTTTGTGTGTTACTTTTTCCCACCAATCGTTTTAAGAGAAAGCTACTTAGTCCTTTTTTGCCACACTAACGAATTGCTCTGGCTAGTCATAGGATGTCTTTGTGAATTTTCAGATTTAATTTCATTACTGAAAATGGAAAGCTTCGTAAAAAAGCAGAACTTACCCTGTCACTACATTTATTAGATAATGAATTTCATACCGTGGTGTTCTTGGTTATTGCCTAAGCAATAACTTCATACGCAGGGAAAGACCTTTTACCCGTCTCATGATTGGATTCCACGATAGTGTGCCATTTACCCCAACTTCTATATCAAGCAGCTCTGGCCACATCATTTTAACAAGACGATGGTGCATGGTACTTCTTTTTCTATCAGTGACAGACTGAGAAATAAAATACTTTAGTATCAGTCGATTGTTGTAGATAATGACCGTATCCTGCACGGTATCCCACTCATATAGGCAGAGAGACTGCCACTTGCCACGTTGATGTTCCCAGTCGAACAAATCGTAAAGGTCATAATCATAAGTAGTGTGGTTTTTGAGATGCGTTCTTTCTATAAAATATTCCATGGCTCGATTGACGTAAGGCTCATTATGGTCTCCGTAAAATAGATTTGAAAATATTTTTGGGTCACAAGTTTTTGGTAAATATGCAAAACGTCTTTTAAAATGTGCCTTCGAAATATCGATGATATTTGATTTTATATGCAGCCTGTTCTGAGGATATCGATGATAAAGAATTTCAGCAATTTTAGCCCTGTATTCTGATGAGACACCAGAGGTGTTTTTTTTAAATTGATCTATAAAACCAGGATCTGACGGTTGATCATATTGTAATATGTGGTGGTCAAGATTAAATGTTTCAGCTAATTTTTTGGCTGCTCTCGCATCTTCGATACTAGAGCTATGGTTATTACCGTAAATAAGTGTGTAATAGTAAATCGAATCTTTGATCTTTTTAGAAGCTGCAAGGGTTAAACGGCTGTCGAGGCCTCCTGTTAATGAGATTGCAAGATCATAATGCTTGTTCAGTAATTGTAATTGTTTTTTGAGCAGCTGAGCCACATCGTTTATGGAAGAAATGTGTTGTTCACGACTTCGGTTATTCCGAGGAAAAAATCTCGTGATCTTATTTGTATGTACATCAAGATAGGTATTGGGCGTTAAGCTTAAAACACGTTTGTAGGGTGTGAAAAGGCCGGGATAATATCTGTTTTTGTTATTTTTAAAATCATTTTTTTGCAAAAAGATATTAGCTTCTTCATCGATATGTAGTTTCTGAAGGTCTGCAATTAATTCCGAGTGAGAAGAAATCAGAATATCTTGATTCGATGGGTCATCATAGTAGAAGAGAGACCGTGTCCCCACGGCATCCTGAAAAGCGATAAGCTGGTCCTCTTTTTTTAGGAGGATGATAAATCGGCCGCCCAATGTGTCGATATAATCCCAAAAAATATCGGAAGATTCTTTTAGGGTATCAACACACTTTTCCAAGATAGATATCTCGTTGATCCACTTATGATAGGGGTCCAAAACAATTCCGATGCAGGCAATTTCAACAGATTGAGATTTGTAACTTATAAAATGTACGTCTGGATCCGTATAAAGGGATAAATCAGAAAAATCGTGCTGGTTCCAATGATGTACATTTGCACCGGGCCGGTTCTGAATGGAAAGATTTGTAAGTACGTAACCCCGCCTATAAAGTAGATTCTCCATTGATGTAAATATAGATGATTATTGCCCAACATGTATTATTTCGAACGTCAGAATTCCATTTTCAGTTTCTCGTAGTTTCTCGCCGAGTTTGATTGTGATTAGATGATAACCATTTCTTTCAAACGACATAAAAAATCATGCTTTCCTTGTCATGCCGCTTTTTCCTGAGTTCGACAATTTTTTGCTGTAAAATATTTTGCTAAATAAAATCAATATTATAAGAGGCCTTTCATCGCAAATTTGGGTGTTCCAGTGCCGAACTCAGGACAGGTAGCAGAAGGGAGTTAAAGGATTAGATGAAATACTCAGAGCATTTTTGAGTCTCTGTGGCAGTACCCAAGCAGGCTGAGCTGATAATTTAGCAGATGACATCTATATATGAACCGTTGACCAGAGCGTGTAATTGCAGGAGATTAGTTTGCCACTGAAGCACTGAAAATCACAGACTGCTATTTTGATGCAAGATATTTTCGCTGATGAAACAACCACTATAGGGTATGAGAATAGACATAGGCAGGGATCCGGGAAAAGTGAATTGTGTCGAGATAGTCGGTATACCAAACGACAATTCGAATGGCCTGAATCATATCGCGTAAAAGGTAGGAGGAACAAAGGATTCGAAAGTTAGACCATTTTATGCCGTAAATTATTTTGATTCAATATAATCAACATTGTAAGAGGCCTGTCATCACAAGTTTGGGTGTCCCAGTGTCGAACTCAGGTGAAGCGGCACAAATAAATCTCGCTCTCCTTGTCGCGCCGTTTCTTCCTTAATGTGAGGTCGATCGCAGGTGCTATAAAGATGATGTGGATTTTGGCAAGACATTGCAAAATGATGGCATTCGCAACAAATAAATTTACTGTGTGTATGTTTAGCTTTATATTTGCACTCTTATGACAAAAAAAGCTCTTCATGTATTTAATAATAGCTGGCTATTAGCTTTCTTCATCATTTCGCTGGCAGAATACGGGATTGCACAGCAGCAGCTTCCCCAGGGTGATATCCAGGAGCAATACTACCGGCTTTTGCAAATTAGTGGTGAGGTTGACGAGCCTGCTTCGATGTTATTACGGCCGGTGGTGCCGGTTGAGGATCTTGACCGGGGGTATCAATGGTTAATTAATACACGTGATAATGAAGGGATCGTTAACCGTGAAGAAAAACCGTTTCGAATCAGTTTCTACGAACCTGTCTGGTTTCAATCCTTGAATACGGCGCTGCCGAGGGGCGGTTTAGATGGCGCTATATGGCAGGGAAAAGGATATAATACGTCGGTTAACGGTGGATTTTATGCCACTTATGGCCCGTTACACCTCACTTTCCGGCCAGAAGTGGGGTTTGCACAGAATCAATCATTTGATTTAGGCCCGCACGATCGACCCGTTATCAGGTCATCGTATTTTCGCGGAGAGGCCAGTGAGTATGCGTATCGTAACTTTAGAGGTACGATTGATGCGCCCGTGCGATTTGGGCCTGATCCTTATTCATGGTTCGATTTAGGAGACAGCTCTGTTGAACTGCGATTTTCTGATATTTCTGTTGGTTTATCCAATCAGCGTATCTGGACGGGACCCGGTATTCATAATTCCCTGCAGTTTGGCTATAATGCTCCCGGGTTCTTACATGTTAGACTCGGTACGTTTCGACCATTGCAAACCAAGGTTGGAGATTTTGAGCTGATGTACCTGTTTGGTGGAATCCGAAAATCAGATTTTTACAGTGATGGCGTTCGGAATATGGACTCTGTGAATTCTCTTTCAATCGTTTATTCACCTTGGTTTGCTCGGGGATTATCCATTGGTGTACTGCGCACCTTTCTTCAAGCCTATCCGGATAGTTTTTCTGAGTTCCGTGGACAAGTTAAAAAGCTTTATGAACCGGTTTCCAAAATTAAATTAGTCAATGAAGAAAATCCGTCAGGAAGCGACCCCGACAACCAAATTGCTTCATTTTTTGCAAGATGGTATGTGCCAGATTCCGGTTTTGAAATCTATTTTGAATATGGAAGGAACGACCACAATGTCAGACTTCGCGATTTCAGAAACCATATCGATCATGCCCGTGCATATATTATCGGAATGCAGAAAACAGCATATCTTGAACGGGACAGATTCCTTGCGATAGGTGCGGAGTTAATGCAGTCTGAAACGCCGCGGAATACTCTACTCAGAGCCCCGGCTTCTTCTCCTGGGGGCTGGTATACCCATGCCCAACAGGTTGCAGGTTTTACAAATCATGGGCAAATTTTGGGGACTTCGTTTGGCCCGGGAGCCAACGTACAGATGGTGACGGCAGATCTGTTTACCGAGAGGGGCCTGTTGGGAGCTACACTGGCGAGAATTGTCTACCATAATTCTAAAGTAGATGAGTATTCTGAACAGCTGTTGAGTCAAAACGATCCACTCACCGAACGCTGGCAAATTCGCAATGTAGAGTTTATGATTGGACTTCGATCTACGTTTTTTACGGCCTTTGATTTGGAAATTGGAGCCACCGTTGAACAAAGCTGGATACTTAATCACCACAATATAGCTTCAAATGATACAGGCAACACCCGTTTCGAACTTATAATTAGAAAAAAATTGAAAGGCTGGCTACGATAAATCTGTATTCCATGTTGATAAATTTGATAATGAAATATTGGGGGCCACAAACACAATGGCCGCAGACTGCCAACCTAATTCGTTGAAATGTAATTCGCATGTAGTGAGAATGATGATATTTAATCTTTGGTTACAAAGCGTGGTAAATAATCGATTTAATTAGTATCAAAAAGATGCATCCTGTAATCGCCATTCCCGCCTATTCAAGAGCCTCTTCACTAAAACGCCTCTTAAACTCAATCAATGAGGCCGTATATCCAGATGGACCGCCGATTGAATTAATTATTACGGTAGATGGAGGGGCTTCACAGAGTGTTGTGGATATTGCAGATTCATTTATTTTTAAGCATGGGTCCAAAACAGTAGAAAAGAAAGAAAGAAACATTGGACTCAATGAGCAAATACTCTGGTGTGGAGACTTAGCCCGTAAGTATGGCTCCGTCATTATTCTTGAAGACGATCTATATGTTGATAAATATTTTTATCAATATGCTGTAGAGGCATTGTGTACTTATAAAAATGATCCAAGAATTATGGGCATCGCACTTTTTAGTCCACGATATAATCAGATGGCAAAACTGGGATTTGAGGCAATGTCTAACGGATTTAGTGCATATTTTGCACAACATGTATGCACCTGGGGGGAAGCATTTACAGAGACGCAGTGGTCAAGGTTTCGAACCTGGCTCGAGGTGGCTGATAGTGATGAAGTGGATAAGAATCCACATGTTCCAGCAGTAGTAAAAACATGGAGGGGATCGTGGGACAAGTATTTGGCAGCCTATATGATTCAAAACGACCTCTACTTTGTGTATCCGTACCAAAGTTATACGACAAATTTCAGTGATCCGGGGGGGGTTCACAGCCCATCGGGAACCTATCAATTTCAGGTCCCGCTTGCAGCTGCAAACAGGCCGGCAGAACAGTATTCGTTTTGTGATTATTGTGACTCTTTGGCGGTTTATGATGCTTATCTTGAACCAAAATCTCCTGAACTATATAAAGAGTTAGGTATACGCCCAAAAGATATTGAAATTGATATTTACGGCATAAAGCCACTCTCTGTTTTGCAAAAAAAGAGATACGTTCTGACCTCAAAAAAGTGCAGTAATGTTATGAAAACGTTTAAACTTGGGATGAGGCCTGTTGAAAAAATTGTATCAGATCCAATTCAAAAAAAGGTAGATCCAAGATTTGGTTTTAGTAACCAGGTTTATCTTGCAGAATCAAAGAATATTGAGTCGATCAAGAGGCCGTTTTATGAGCAAATTAACTACTTTTCCTATTATCAAATGGAAAATAAATACTTTATACGCAGGTACATTCTGAATTATTTAAGTAAATTATTAGGTTAAAAAAATATCTGCTTTTGAGTTAAATGAGCCTATATACGTTTTATAACATTTCATCCATCATTACCTTTCTGAATTTAGTTATTAAGTGGCATGCCGAGATTATTTGAGAATATAATTTTTATAAAAAACTATCTTTTGGGTGCTTTACGCTATCAGTTCAGGATATATGAGATTGCTTTATATAACATCGATGGACTTCAGTCATTAAACAGTTTTGGATTTACTATTTCTTCTTATACCCTAAACAAAATAAGAAAACATTTTCACAGCCATGATGCCCCTGAATTACTGAAAAGCCGGTCACATTTTATAAATTGGTGCAAACAACATGATATTCGGTGTCCAACAAGTTATGGAATCATCCAAAAAAAGAGTGATCTGTCAACACTAAAAGCCCAAATTCAATCTGTTGAAAAAATTATTAAAACTGCCAGGCCAAATCAGTTAGTTGTGAAAATAACCGGACAGAGTCATGGTGATGGCTGCTATTTTATTGATAAGATTGATTACAGAGGAGAGGAGATTTACGTAAAAGAGCGATCTGGTGATTTTGTGCCACTTCGGACCTTTCTAACAGACTGTCTATATATATCTGAAGGTGATGTTACCGTAGATGAATATCTTGCACAGCATAGTGTTCTAAAACAATTTCATCCAGGCTCACTGAACACAGTAAGAGTCGTGACCTTTCTTAATTCTGATGGGGAAGTGGAAATTGACGGGGCAGTTTTTAGGATTGGTAAAAAAGGTTTACCTGTTGACAGCTGGAGATATGGAGGTATAGCTGCTGGGATTGATTTAAAATCCGGGAAGCTTGGAAGGGGGGTTAAAATAGGAGACCGTCGAGGTGGTAGCTGGTATAAGATACACCCTGATAGTGGTATTGGAATTGAGGGTACCGCGCTACCGATGTGGAATGAGGTACTTTCACTTGCAGAAAAGGCTGCTTTGTGCAGGCCTGATGCCAGGTGGATTGGCTGGGATATCGCCATAACCAAGCAGCCTGTTTTAATTGAGGGAAATATAGGTTGGGCATTACCTTTTATGCTTGTTCACTCCGGGGGGCGCTGTCCTGCCAGTTGGAAAAAACGACTCTCTGATCCAGATTTACCCATTCCACGCGATTATCTTTCCGGAGCACGATATTTTATTGAGAAGATCATTAAAAAACAATCTTTTAAGTAGATTTCAATTTACAATTTTTCTCTCATATGATTGAACTTTTTAACAAATACGAGTCTGTAATATTCTGAGAAATCCCAACGGATCCCATCGATAATGCTGCGAAACCTATATAGGTAACGACGATACCTGAACCGAATGGGCAGGTCTGTCGTTGTTCTTTTTTTGATATCTCTATCAGGTAGTTCGCTATACGAATATCTTTTTGATGTGAACACATACGATCTCCACTCCAGGCAGTTCAGTGCCAGACCACGATCCAGAAACGATCTGCTTAGCTCAATTTCTCCATTTATAATAACATCATTTTTGCTTTGACCTTTACTACCGGGGTACTCATCAACAAGTGGTCTGAAATATTTCCATCGGGAAATGTAAACATAGGTTTGAATGTGAGTTTGAATACCCTTTACTTCGTTATTGTGTAAACCAGCCTGGTTAATAGTGCTGCCAGTCAGTCCACCCTCTTCCAGCTTTTGATTTGCTTTAATAAAAGCCTTGTACCAGTCGTCACTGAAAGGTCCATAGCCCGAACGATTTCGGATCATGACGTAATCGTTCTCAGTACAAAACTTTGAAAAATACTCCAGGCACTTTTGTGCCGAACTAAAATCTCTCCCTATGTTATTCTTATAAATGATATTGACATCTGCCACGTGAGAGGCTTTCAAAAGAGCCTTTTTAAGTTGTTTAATTCTGATTACATCGGTATCATTTATTTTTCTGACTAATGAAACTGAAATACAGACATGAATAGAAGCGACGCCTGGATGGTAACGTGCGATATTCTTAATATTTAGATAGTCAAAAAAAAATGTAGGATCATCATTAGCGGTCAGATAGCCTAAAAAATAATGTTGCTCAGGTACTCTCTTTAGCATTATCCGTCTTCAAATTAAAATAAAAAATTAAACTGATGATCAATTAAGTATATGTACTTCACTATAACCGCACAAATTTAAGCATTGAAATCACATATTGCCTGTTTGCTAATAAGTTTTTTAGTTTTTATGAACAGTATGCCTGTTTGGCATTAATCATGGCATCTTTTATGAGACAAAATCTATTCAAAATCAATACATTAGCTTTCAGAGTAAAAATGCTTGTTGTGGGAGTCTTGATCTTTCCATTATGTATTTTTTCGCCCGTCATTTCAACTGCACAAACTCAGCTTGAGAGAATATCTATTGCCGAACGTTCTGATAGTCTGGGTTTTGTTCTGCGTTTTCATCTTACGGAAAGTGTAGATTCATTTGCGATTGCCCATATTGAGCAGACAAAGATGCAATTGGCGCTTTTTGACGATAATTTGATTATTTCCAAGTCACTGATATTACCCGATTCTGATGTAATAAAGATTGAGGAAATTGTCGGCTCAAATGGTAATTTTATTTTTGAGATCGATATTTACGGAGAACAATATTTTACGGGAGATTCCTACTTTGACGTTAATCAAAAAGATGTTTTATTAGCATTAACCTATACGAGTGAAGGCCTGAGTGAGGCAGACACACCTTTACTTAATCCAGAGATTAAGGGTGTGCCAAAGGAGGCGAAAGCAAAGGTTGAGTTATCTGAAACAGGAAAAGATAGCAGCAGAGCGAAAAGGTCACAGTATGAGGGTGATCATTGGCAAGATTTGGATGACGTAGCAGGGAAAAGTAAACGTTCATTACGTCGCGTATTTCCGGGAAGCTCAATGGAGTTTTATCTCAGATGGGTGGGTGAAGAGCTGAGGGACTCCCGTAAAACTCATCATCTTCGATATTCCGGTTACTCAGGGTCAGCAGAGTTTCTATCGATGAGATACGATCATCCCTGGATCGACCATCCGTTCTTTTCTGAGAATAATGAAGTTATTCATAACAATATCATCCTTTTTGATCCGGTTCTCTTTACGTCTTTCAACAGTGACTATCCAGTTGGTGGTAATGATGGTGCTTTATGGCAGGGCAGAGGTTTTAATAACACGTTTTCGATGGGCGCGGGCTATGAAAGTAAATATGTTGAATTATCACTTCGTCCGATATTTGCATATAGCGGAAATCGTGATTTTGATCTATCACCTACGCCGCCTTATGAGGGGCTGTCAAAGTATGCAATGGCACTAACCAATAGTGATATTCCACAAAGATTTGGAGATAGCAGCGTGCACCGGCTAGACTTTGGAGAATCATTTATAAAATTTAAATACAGAGAGTGGGCTGCCGGCATATCCAATGAACGGCTCAGGACAGGTCCTGCAATCTACAACCCATTATTATTTGGATATAATGCCCCCGGATTTTTCCATACATTTGTAGGCACTGATGAACCTCAAGATTTTTTAAATGGACGATTTAACGTTCGACTTTTTTGGGGTAACCTTAAAGGCTCTGACTATTTATATCCAGAGGAGTCGGAAAATAGTAGGCTGGATACCCGAATCATTACTGGTCTGTCATTAAATTATAATCCAGACTTTATGCCGTCTCTTCATCTTGGGTTCACGCGGACCGCAGTATCGTATTTGCCAGAGTCGGGGATGGAAATTGATGATATCTTTATGGCATTTAGTCGATCCCAGGAAAAGGATGAGGATATGGACCCGATAGATGCTCGTTTATCAAAAATGGCGGTCTACATACGGTGGCACTTTCCAAAATCTGGATTTGAAGCGTATGCTGAATGGGGAAGATATGATAACCGGAGACTATTGAGGGATATACTCATTGAGCCAGAATTAAACAGGGCGTATGTTCTTGGATTCATCAAGCGGTTTTATGTTGGAACGGGACGCAGGATTATACTTAACGGCGAGGTGACCAATCTTGAAAATTTATCAGTTACTTCTCAATCACGTAACTTTAATATCTGGTATACACACCCGGTTATTAAGCACGGATTTACTCACAGAGGTCAGGTTCTAGGAGCTCCGATCGGTCCAGGATCAAGCACACAGCGAATCTTTGCCTCATACTACGCCGGGTTTGGAATGTTAGGTTTTTCATTGGGTAGAATCGCACATCATAATGATCGATTTTTTAAAAACTTAGAATTTTATAGAGCAGCAAGAGCACGACCATGGATACCTACCAGAACCTTTCAGGAAATAGAGATGTTTGGATCAATTCAGACTCTGTTTTTCTTACCAGGTGGTTTTGAATTACAGGGGGATATGCGATATGGAAAAATTGAGAATAGGAATAACCAGTTTGACGTAGACACATCGACGGGAGAGGTGGAACGCTTCTTTTTTGATGAAACAAATTGGAATGTGGCATTTACGTTGAGATATAACATAGCAAGCCGAAAAGGTTAGTGTAAATTTGTAATATGAATTTTAATGATTGAACATGTTGACACCATAGTTTTTTTATCAGGAAGTTGGCCGGATAATTCAAAAGGTTATTCGATTGCAAATCTTGCAACGTTGGATTTCTTTTCAAAACACTTTAAAGAGTGTATTTATATAGGCCCAAGTGATGAAAAAGTGGATAAAAGGATTAGAAAGAAGTATAAAAATGTAGAGTTCATATCATTCTCATTTGATCGAAAGCCAAGGAGCATTCGATTTTTAAAAAGCCTTTTTTCAAAATTCCCAGCTATTACAGAACGATTTTGGCGAGCACCTAACAAAATTGAGCAAGAAATTAGAAGTCACTTACAAAACTCTTCAAAAGAAGCTGTGTTTTTTTATGAAGATATACCTTCTGCCTATTTTATGTTTTCTTTTAAAGATTGGTTTCCAAATGCCAAACATATTGTGAGGAGTCACAACGTTGTTTATAAAGGATTTCAAGGGCTTAAGGTAAACCGTAATCCTTTTATTACGTTTTTTTGGCAAATTGAGTTAAAAAAGATCAAAATATTTGAAAAAAAGCTCTACGAAAAATCTGATCAATTCTATGCAATCTCAAAAGATGATGCAGAATATTATAGAGACCATATGCATATTGATCCTGACGGTATAATCGATTTTTTTCTTGACTTTGAACCTTACAAAGGATTAGAAACAAAACAGAACAATATTATCTATTTTGGTTCGGCTGACCTGAGAAAAGGGCGTGCCTTGTCCAATTTTATTAAATCGGCTTGGCCGATTATTCGTGATGCATGCCCGGATGCAAATTTACTTCTTGGAGGCAGAGGCACGGAGAAACATCATAACCCGTCAAATCGTGTGTACGGTTATGGTTTTGTTGAGTCAGATGTTGATTTTCTGCAATTGGGTTCGCTATTTATTAATCCGCAAATGGCAGGAGCAGGTATAAAAATAAAAAGTTTGGTAGCACTTGCAAGTTCAAAACTATTGGTTGCCACTAAAATTGGGGCGGAAGGCACAGGCTTGGTTAATGGCGTTCACTGTATAATTGATGACGATTTTGACAAACAGGCTGAAGTTATTATTCGATATATGAGGGGAGAAGATGATTACAGAGAAATTATTGAAAATGGGAAAAAATTTGTATTTAACAGATATTCCAAGCAAAGATTTCATCATAGAATGCAAAAAATGTTCTTCCCTCAGTCCTGAAATCTGGTTATTTGCTATGTAGAAAGAGTGTTAATTTTACGAGACTTTATGCTATTTAGCGTTCATTAAATTTTTAATCCATTGCAGTATTTCGGATGCACGGTTGATTGAGCTTCTTTGCTTTTGAATTTGTGCTCCATTTTTCCCTAATCTTTCTCGCAGTGTACTGTCTTCTATTAATTTTGAAATAGCTTCAACTAACTGTACCTGATAATTTGGATTGACTAATATCCCTGATTCTTCAGAAACCTGTTCTCTTATTTCTGGGATGTCAGAAGAGATAATTGGCAATCCACAAGCCATGGCTTCGTTGATTGCATTACAATGTCCTTCGTTTTGAGTTGGCAAGACAAAAAGATCCGCCGCGTTGAGCCACAGTGGCAAGTCCCGATTTAAAACAGGCCCTTCATGTAGAACGTTATGACCGATAGGTTTTTGACTGCCACGGCCGATAAATATTCCTTTCACATTGCGTAATCTTGGATTATTTAGTGAAGAGAGAACACGTAACGGACCTTTCCTCTCAATAAAGTGTCCAACAAAAATGATAATGGGTACATTTAGAGGCAGCCCCAAACGTCTTCGGCAATATTGCTGGTCCATGGGGCGAAATCTTTTAATATCTGCTGTGTTTGGATACACAAACACTTTATCCGGATGTGCTCCTAAGTGTATCACTTCTGATGCCAGTTGATCAGAGACACATGCAATACCATCCATAGCCTGGATAATTTTTTTTGCTTCACAAAAATCATTCTTACTCAATTCATCAAGCAAAAGATGTTCGCCAATATCTACAAATGCAGGTCTATTTGTTTGTTTTCCTGCATCCATAGCAGCTTTGCCACCACGCATTAAAAACTTTCCATAATAAAAATCCGGAATTTCTACCTTTTTTAAAGCTCTTTTTGAAGCTTTCAGAAATTGTTTTCGTGATATTGATTCTAAATCGAGGAACCCAAGCTTTTTGTTGGATACTGAAAGATAAGATGGATATGTAATTTTATTGCCGGCAAATGATACATCAGATTGTTTTGAACGAGTTATACTTCTAATTATGTTGGGAATAGATCTTGGGGCAACCACGTCCACATGCATTCCCATTTCTATCCAAATTCGAACCAAGTACTCTACAAATGCCCCTCTTTCAATAAAAAATTTGTCAGGATATGTCGGTGTAATAATACAGGCACGTTTCAGTTCTTTTGTTACCATCATCCCATTGTGTGTTCAATTATAAGCATAAAAAACCTGTATCTACATTTACCTTTTGCTTACTTTAATTACCATTTAGCAAGGAGTCAAATAGCCTCTCATATTCTTTAACAACAATAGAAACGTCAAAATCTTTTGCTCTTTCTAATGCTTTAATGGCCATTTCATTGCGTTTTCCGGAATCTTGTAACAGGTCGATAACAGTCTCTGCAATCAGTTCTGCATTGTCTACAGGAACAAGCTTGCCGTCAACTCCATCCGTTATAATTTCACGTGGTCCGTAATCACAGTCGGTGGCTACGGGTACAACACCGCAAGCCATAGCCTCAGCTATTGTTAGATGGAAACCTTCGTAGAGAGAAGTGGAAAGGTACAGATCTGCTTGTTGTAAGTAAGCCCAGGGATTTTCAACAAAACCAGCTAAGTGAACGTCATTTTCCAAGTCTAATTCTCGAATTTTCACTCGCAATTTTGATTCAAGATATCCTCCACCCAAGACAATCAATTTTGCAGGAATTTGTTTTCGAATTTTCTTGAATGCCCGCAGCATGGTGTCATACCCTTTCTGCGGAACCAGTCGACCAATAGCAACAATAAGTTTATAATTGTTAGTGAACGATTGAGGTAAAGGGAAAGTTTCCAGCTTTTTTTGGTTAATCATATCCAGGTCTAGTGGATTATAAATTACATGCACTTTATCCTGATAGACCAAATTGTCAGTCACTAAATTATTTTGGATGCCTTCAGAAGTAGCGATAATAGCATCAGCCTTTGGAAAGAACTCTTTAATTTCAAAAAATTCAATTCTACTCCAAAGCCAAGAGGTGTTTTCCGCTAACTTTTTTGTTGGATTTTGGCCAATCCTAACTATCATTTTTGTATTATTTTCTACAAAATAACGGGTACGAAGCATAGACCTCCCAGCTCCACTCATTATGGCAATAACAAGATCTGTTTTTTCCTTATTTATAATATTTGGGAGCCCGAATATTCGGTCATAAAGGTCATAATATGAGCGCCTCTTATCGGATCTGACAATCACTTCGACATGCTCGGGTATTTTTTTAAAGAAATAACCTTCTGGTCGATTAATAACGAGGGTCAAGTTATACTTTTCTCTGTTTAAATATTTCAAAAGTTCTAGTAATACTCTTTCTGCGCCGCCGGCCTCAAGAGCACCTATGTAAAAGAGAATATTTTTTTTTACCAGATGCATATTTTACTACTTTGGGGCTTCTTTTTTTAGCTTTTCATGACGTTTTCGCATGGGTATTGAATAGAATATACCCAAAATAAAACTGGTCAGGTTTTGAATGGATTGGAATATTCGTAAATGCCTTATATTTCTTATAAAATCACTAAAAGATTTCCTAAAAAGAAGTAACCACCTATCTACTAATGAGATTGTAGGGTTTAAAATAATCACTTTCATACGATTCATTTGCTCATTAAAAGTGAGTGTTTCATCCTTGAGCTTAAAGGATCTTTTTTCTCTGTCATGGTAAATTCGGGAGTGTGGAGTGAGTGCTATTTCATACCCGTAATATTGTGCCCTATGTACAAAATTATTGTCTTCACCGTATAAATAGAAGAGTTGATCAAATAAACCAATATTTTGGAAAACCTCACTTTTGATAAACCAAGCAGCTGCATTTATATTTTGTGTTGGGTAGTAATCTTTTTTTTGATCCAGAACAATGTCTGAAATGAATCCGGGACATTTTTCTGGTACTATATATGTAGTAAAAAGAAAATCTAATCCAGAGGCAGAACCATTGAGATGGAGGGGACTTAAAATACCACAGTCTGGATGATCTTCAATAACAGAGAGCAGTGACTTTATGGTATCTGAAGTAATCCAGGCGTCGTGATTTAACAAAAAAATATAATCTGCTTGATGTTTCAAAGCATATTTAATACCAATGTTGTTAGCACCAGCAAACCCTATATTCTTTTCTAAAGGTAAGAGAATTATGTTTGGATAATCTGATTCAATTTTTTCCCGGGTTCCATCTGTTGAATAGTTATCAATCACTACGGTTTTGACGGAGACTTTTGATTGATTTAGGCTGCCCAAGCATTTATCAATCCATTCCATGCTATTATAGGTGGCAATTACCGTATAAATCTTTTTCATAAGATCAATTTGACAAATCGTTTTGATTATACCCTAAATTTAGAATCAATCGAAATCTGAACGTTTGGTTTTAATATCCTGCCTAAATGTTTAAAAATTCAGTCTGGTACCATTTTTAAATCTATTTTGAGCAACTATGGGAGAGAAGTCACTCAGTGAAATCTCATCGTTTTTGGTCATAATAAACTTGAGAGGAACGTCATTATAGAACGATGCCCACATCGAAAAGGTACTGGGAGGACCCAATATATAATCGCACATACTGAGTGCACATAAATCATGAATAGGCGTCGGATTTTCAATAACCATTGCATTAAACTCTTTAAAAATTTCTAAATTCAAGTTACGATTTGAGCACAATAAGAATCGCACTTTTCTATTCATACTGTGTAATTCGCTTTTAATAGAACTCATATGTTTCTTGTAAACTTCATCAGTGTAATAAAACTTACCTCTTAAAAACGTTTTGTAGTCTCCTCTCCTTATATGCACACCTACTAGGACTTCTTCGGGGTTCTTGTTACTACGTAAGCGTTCCTCAACTTTAGATCTGACACTAAATTTTGGAGAAAATAGCTTCCGAATTTCTTCTTTATTGTCAGTAATCATTTGCGGGTCATATGGCTGATGCCATGAATTTACAAAATTGATCGTGTTACTTCTTTGTAATGTATGTATCAGTTTGTCAACCGAGTCAATCTGATTAACATGAACAGTAATTTTACTCGTTTTTGATAAATATTTAACTCTGAATAGTTTTAAAAAAGTGATGAATGCCCGATAAGAATAGTAATTTTTAAATAATCCTATCTTAATTTTTTTGTATTTGTTCAAATCTTCAAAATATTTATCGTAATCGTCAAAATGTGCTACATAAAGACTGATATTATGCTTTAAACTTAAGGCAACAAAGGGGGCAATTGCCCATAACCGGTTACAGAGCTGTCCGGGCCTGTCGATTATTATGATCATGCACGATGAGGTTGTGATTCAAGAATCTTTATTATTGATTCTGCAATTTCTGTGTCAATTTTTCTTCGGTTATATTTCTCAAGAAAGTTAGAAATATTTTTGTCCATTTCGGTTGTATTAGAATTATCAATATTTCTTATCTGTTCGATTAACCCGCTAACATCTCCCGGTTTGAATAAAAAAGCGTGGGGTACATGCTTCCTTAAAAACGTTTTGGCATAACCATCTACCCCCGCCAAAATAGGTTTCCCAATGACGGCCAGTTCAAAAATTTTAGAAGGCAGTACCTTTTTAAAAATCTCGAAATTGTTTATGTGTATAAACAGGATATCGGCTTTTCGATACTCTTCAATTAGATTTGTCCGTTTTAAAGGTGCTTTAATAAGCACATTTTTGATATTTCTTTTAATCAAAGCATTTCTTAAAGAATCCATGGCACCACCATCGCCAATGATCTCAAAATTGTGAGACCCTTCTAATTCTTTAGCTGCATCAGGAACGATGTTATGCAATCCTTGTCCTTTACCTACATTGCCTGCGTAAAGAATTGTATCTTTTTTAAAAGTATCGGAGGGCGTTATTTGGGTTATATCTTTTGTAAATATTGGATCAACACCGTGTGTGAAGTATGAAAAAGACGTATTTGTGAATTTCTGGAAACTATCTTTGAACCCTTCACTTATCAGATTTATATGGGTTGCATAGCTGTAAACTTTATTCTCAAGACTTGTAATCAGAGGTATTAGTGTATTATTCATTAGTGGGTTTTGTACTACATCACCAATGGTTTCGCTAAAGATGTCGCGAACATCCACATAAAGTGGACAATTATTCCTCTTAGCTATACGATAGGCAAGATAAGAAGTAAAAAAACGGCTTGATGATCCATATACAAGATTATACTTTTTATTTTTAGTTTTTTTAAGGGTTTCAAAAAAATAGGATTTAAAACTTAATGCCTGATCCATCATCCCGCTTTGATGAGGGGGTATTTCAATTCTTTCAATACGGACATTGTCAAATTCTTCCACCCTTTTATAATCCTGTTTAAATGAAGAATATCGATTTGGAACTGTTGTATACACCTCAATGTAGATATTATCATTTTTTGTTTGTTTAGATAATTCATCCAACAGTGGCGAATTTCTGAAGGAGCCTGCGCATAAATCAGGTCGAAAATAAAAGGATAGAAAAAGGATACGCTTCATAACAGCCTAAACGATTTTGATTTCAATGACGCATGAATCAGTAAAAATATACTCTATTCCAGAAGATTCGATTTGTCTATTGAATCCTTTATTGTAGCTGTATTTAAATGTATCCACTTTAATTACTTTCGAAAAAAGTAACAGTATGCCGTTAGCAAATTCAACGGAAGTATCTGTTATTTTTATTATCCTTGTTTCAGGATATAAATAAAAACGGCCAATCGGGCGTTTTTTGCAAATTACATCGTCTTTGATCAAAATTTTGTTTGATTCTAAAGAAATACCTCTTGTATGTCTTACCGTTAATCCATTATTTGTTTTATATAAAGCTTCGGCTGTGAGTTTATTTTTTGATTCGTTTAAAATTTGCACAACGGGTCTTCTCCCGACCCTGAAAGAACCCCACACATCGGCACTATTTTCATCATCAACGGTAACAGTGTTGTGTGCTTTTGTTGACCGTTCCCAATTTCTCTGTTCTCCGATATTATATGTTGATATGGCGGGATCCACTATAAATGGAGATCCTTTTAAATTCAGAATAAAGGAAAGAGAGTCGGCGTGTGCATGACCCGGCTGATATTTCGGTTTAATACCACCAGTATCAATAATGAGTTCTGCTGATGCTGAAGAAAGTACTCTAAAACCGGAATCCGATAAAGATAATTTCAAGTTAGTATCCGAATTAAGTGCAAGTGCCAAGTTTATTAAATAGTCAGCAGAATATGTTTGTTCTTCAACGGAGTCATTAAAATGGGCAGCTGAGTTGTCATTGAAAGCCATTACTTTCGACCATGATATCATTTTTGATGCTATTGATAAAAGATAATCTGTTAAAGCAGACTCTTTTGGCATGTAACTTATTGCTTCCAAAACTCTGAATAGCATAAGTTGATGATACATCACACTTCGTTCAAAATGGGCCCCGTCATTAAGAATTTGTTCTTCAAGTTCTTGCATTAATAGTTGCTCAGCTTTCAATCTCCATTTCTTACAATTCAGATAAACACCACCCATTAGAAGTGCAAATCCATTTTCGAGAAGATGATTTCCCATTAGATGGTATTCTAACCTTTTCGAAATAAATTGAAGTTCTGAAGCCAGTCCATTTATGATAGTCTTTGTGTTTTGAATGGAATCAAAATTATGAATTAAAAAACGGGTCGTATTCATAACTCTGAGTGAAGCAGGGTATGGCTCTGGTTGAAGCTTCCCGTTATGAAGGCAGCTGAATAAATCACGAATGAAGCTTTCTCGAATGGATACAGACAAATCTCTCTGCCTGAGAAAATCAGCATACTGAAGATTATAGTTCCACAACCTTCCATAACCATTAAATGTCCAATCTATTTTTTTATGAAATTCCTTTTTTCTATTAAGAAGTTCGATAGAAATAAATTTTTCATTAATAGTAACAATTCTTTTCTCTTGGGGATGTGGGAGAAGGATTAAATTATGATTTACAGATCCGTTAAAACTGAACCTCTTTAATTTGTACACTGGTATAAGAGCATATTTCACCCTGTAAAATACTTGTGTAGGTTTTAAGTGTTTTAGAGTGTGAAAATACCTTCTAATTTTGAGAAGTAAACTCAATGAGTTGCATCTTGTTTGTTCTAAATTCTGATAAAAAATTTTATTATTTAAAGTACGCTCTCATGTACTTTTTGTCCAACAGATTATGACATTTGGCGCTTACGAAATAGATTTGAAGTAAATTTTTCAATCATAGGTATGTATTTATCTATACAACTCCAGTGAAGAGGTATTATCATAATCTTTAGATTTTTTTTATCAATAAAATTATTTGTTCTTTAGTGTTCGATATCTGGTTGACTACTAATGTAGAATATTTGGATATTCTACTAGCTGCTATATTGCTACTTTAACCTATTATTTATCACACGTTATCAATATCTTAGAAAACCTATCATAAAGTAAATGTGTTTTTGGTAGCTAATTAGATTAAGCTTGCCAGTAATAATCCTTATGCAATCGCTGATAACTGATGATTTGACCGTCATCATTCCTCTTTATAACAAGTACGAAAAAGTTGAACGAGCAGTGATTTCCGTGCTTAATCAAAAAATAGCACCTAAATTTATTATCATTGTTGATGCAGGATCAAATAATGACGGAGCACAACGGCTTAACGAAATTGCAGAGCTTTACCCGTTTATTCATCTTGTAACACATGATCAAAAAGGGGGGGCGGCAGCTAAAAATCGTGGTGTTTTAGAATCGAGCACAAAATATATCGCATTTCTTGAGGCCGATGATGAATGGCTTCCAGAACATACAGCAAACCTCGATGAAGTTATTTCAAAGAATAACGATGCAGATTTTTATTGCATTCCTTTTATCGTAAACTCTCCGATGGGCAATCTGAAACCTCATGTGGAACTACCACAACCATTTAACGGTAAGCTTTCCAATTTTGTAAAAACATATTCAAGTGGATACGGGCTTGCACATTCATCTTCGATCTGTTTCAGACGCTCTTTTTTTTTAAAAATAGGTGGTTTCCCAGAGAACATTCATAGTGGTAAAGATATTTATTTATGGTTAAGGTCTGGACTTGAAGGTGTATGCGCTGTTTACAACAGCAGGAGCGTCATTATTAACAAAAAAAATATAATCAACAGCAATCCTAGTCAGAAATTTGCACCTTATCATGTAACTTATTTCGTGGAACATTTGCATAACTACAGTGCAAAAGAAAAAAAGGATATTAAACAGTTTCTTAAAAGAAATATTTTTCTCTTATGGGCTAAAGCAAAGATTGAAAAGAATAGACATCTGCGAACTGTTTTGCGCTTTTACATTTCTAAACTGAGCAAGCTACAGTGGTTTATTTTGCTTTTTAGTGAATTGATACCGGCTTGTTTCTTTGAGTTGGTTCGAAAAAGACGCATATCTAATAATAAACAAAAATAATTCTATCAAGGTATAGTTATATGTAAGATATTATTTTCAGGTTTTGAAAAGCACCTATTTTCACTTGAAAGTACTGCTGTTCAGAATGAGTAACCTAATGGTGTTAACGGCTATCTGGTTCCCCCCCAGAAACGCATCACTCGTTGCTGAAAGCCTAAAAAAACTGACTGAAAACCCGGAATTGAGATCCCAATTTGGACAGGCTGGACGTGATAAGGTTTTAAAGGAGTTCACCGTCGATAAAGTTGTTGAAGAAACAATGAATATATATACCTCGTTGTTATATTAA
>Ga0102943_1000690_pt1 | contig 22317 bp, 17 predicted proteins | sample SalPonC_black_MG_FD_78174 | JGI IMG/M metagenome (GOLD analysis project Ga0102943, IMG submission 78174) | Salt pond soil microbial communities from South San Francisco under conditions of wetland restoration - Salt Pond MetaG... | ecosystem: Environmental > Aquatic > Marine > Intertidal zone >...
AATGCACATCAGGGCCACCGGCAGCCAGAAAAAAATCAGCCGCCGGCATCGTGACGGTCTTTTTGGCGCCGGCGGCTTGCAGGAATCACAGTTCAATATCTTCAAGCACCCGTTTGCGGATATGGGCACAGACTGTTTCAAGAAAGTTTTTGTGGGTGTAGCCCATTTTAACCTTGCCGTCCAGGGTCCTGACCGACAGGACCTTTTCCTCTTTTTCCTTGTCCCCGATGGTGATGATCAGGGGAACATACGACAGCTGGGCCTCCCGGATTTTCTTTTTCAGAGTCTCGTTCCTGCCGTCCACCTCGCAGCGGATCTTGTGGACGTCAAGCAGGTGCTTGACCTCCTGGGCATAGGAAACAAGATCCTGGTTGATGGGTAAAAGCACGGCCTGGACCGGGGCCAGCCACATGGGAAACCGCCCGGCAAAATGCTCGACCAGGATGCCGAAGAACCGCTCCATGGAGCCGTATATGACCCGGTGGATCATGACCGGTCGGTGTTTCTCATTGTCCTGGCCTTTGTAGGTCAGGTCAAAGCGCTCAGGCAGGCTCATGTCCAGCTGGACCGTGCCGCATTGCCAGGTTCGCCCCAAGGCGTCCTTGATGTGGATGTCTATCTTGGGACCGTAAAAGGCGCCGTCCCCCTCGTTGATGACATAGTCCTGGCCGTAATCCTCCAGGGCTTTGCGCAGGCCGTTGGTGGCCTCTGCCCATTGCGCGTCCGTGCCGATGGACTTGTCCGGCCGGGTGGACAGCTCCAGGTGAAAGTCCAGGCCAAAGCAGCTGTAAATCCGCTGGGACAGCTGAAGGACGCCAAGAACCTCTTCTCCGATCTGGTCCGGGGTCATGAAGATATGGGCATCATCCTGGTGAAAGGCCCGGACCCTGAACAGGCCGGACAGGGCGCCGGACAGCTCGTGGCGGTGGACCAGTCCGATTTCCCCGGCCCTATGGGGCAGGTCCTTGTAGGAGTATGCCTTTGTCTTATACAGGATCATGCCGCCGGGGCAGTTCATGGGCTTGATGGCGTACTCCTCGTCATCAATGGCTGAGGTGTACATGTTTTCCCGGTAGTTGTCCCAATGGCCGCTTTGCTCCCACAGCTTGCGGTTGAGCATGACCGGGGTCTTGGTCTCCACATATCCGGCTTTTTTGTGTTCGTCCCGCCAATAGTCCAGCAGGGTATTCCACATATCAATGCCCTTGGCATGGAAAAAGGGCATGCCCGCAGCTTCGTCGTGGAAAGAGTAGAGGTCCAGGCGGGTGCCCAGTTTTCTGTGGTCCCGTTTCTTGGCCTCTTCGATCATGTGGATGTACTTGTTGAGCTGTTTTTTGTCGAAAAAAGAGATGCCGTAGAGGCGCTGGAGCTGCTCCCGGCCCTGGTCCGCCCGCCAATAGGCGCCCGAGACCTTGAGCAGCTTCACCCCTTTGATCATGCCGGTGTGGGGAATATGCGGCCCCCGGCACAGGTCCACGAACTTGCCGTTCTTATACAGGGAGATTTTCTCTTCTTCGGGCAGCTCCTGGATAAGCTCTAGCTTGAACTTGTTGTCTTTGAACAGGTCAAGGGCCTCTTGCCTGGACACCACAGACCGCTCGAATGTGGCCTTGGCCTTGATGATCTTTTTCATCTCGGCTTCCACCGTTGCCATTTCCTCTTGGGTCAGGGGGGGCATGTCAATGTCATAGTAGAATCCGTCCTCCACCACCGGCCCGATGGTCAGCTTGGCATCGGGATAGAGGTTGAGCACGGCCTCTGCCATGACATGGGCGGAACTGTGGCGCAGGATATCCAGGCCCTGGGCATCGCTCACCGTAATAAAGCTTATGGCTGCGTTGTTTTCAATGCTGCGGCTCAAATCCATCAGGGCACCGTCTATGGTCATGGCCACGCAGTTTCTGGCAAATCCTTCGGAGATACTTTTGGCCACGTCCATCCCTGTGGGCGGGGCGTCAAATTCTTTTACCGCATTGTCCGGGAATGTGATTTCGATCATGGATAGTTTTTCCAAATATGGGGTTTATCATTGTAATTGCACTCAATAGAATATAAAATTACGAATTTTAAAAGAAGTGGCGTAAACAATCAAGGGGAAATTAGTGGAATACAAGTTTATCACCTCGGATGGGGACCTGGCAGCTGCCTGCGAGGCCCTGGCCGGGGAACATCTGATCGGTGTGGATCTTGAGGCAGACTCCATGCACAGCTTTACGGAAAAGATCTGCCTCATCCAGGTGGCTGGTTCTGACATGGCTTATTTGATCGACCCGTTTGAAATCTCGGACTTCAGCAGTTTTTCAGCCCTGCTGGCAGATCCTGACATTGTCAAGGTGCTCCACGGCTCGGACTTTGATGTAAGAAGCCTGGACCGGGAGCTTTCCGTGGAAATTGCCAACCTCTTTGATACAGAGATTGCCTGCCGGTTCCTGAACGTAAAAGAGCGGGGGCTGGGGGCCCTTTTAAAGGCTCATTTTAACGTGGATGTGGACAAGCGTTTTCAGAAGGTGGACTGGTCCAGGCGGCCCTTAAAACAGGATATGATCGCCTATTCTGTGGGGGATGTGGCCCATCTGTCGGATCTGTATGACCGGCTGGTGGCCGCCCTGGAGGACATGGGCCGGTATGCCTGGGCCAAAGAGGAATTTGAGCTCCAGGCCCAGGTCAAATACGAGTGCAACCATCAGCTGCCGTTGTTCAACCGGTTCAAAGGGGCGGGCAAGCTGGACAACCGGACCCTGGCCGTTCTGGAGAACCTGCTTGGGGTTCGACTGGAAATGGCGGAGAAAAAAGACCTTCCCCTGTTCAAGATCATGTCCAACCAGTCCATCCTGACCATGGCCACCCAAAAGCCCGGTTCCGTAAAACAGATGATCCAGATCCGCGCCCTGAGTAAAAAACAGGCAGGCATGTACGGGACCGCCTGCTGCGCTGCCATTGAAAAGGCCCTGGCCCTGGCCCACGGGGACTTGCCTGCTTACCCCAGAACCCGTCTGCCTAGAAAAACCCCCAGGGTGCTGGAGCGGATACGCCGTCTCAAGCAGATGAGAGAGCGCCTCAGCGATACCGTGGGCATGGAACCGGGACTTTTGATCAACAACAACATGATATCTGCCCTGGCCTTTGCCGATCCTAAAACTGTTGAGGCGTTGAGCCAGATCGAGGGTATGCGAAACTGGCAGGTTGAGGCCCTGGGGGAAGATATCCTCCGTGTCCTTGCCCCCTGCCGGTGATGATGATAGATTCATCCCGAGCAAAGGAGCTTTCAATGGAACTGAACTTTTGGAAAATGCAAGGCCTTGGCAATGATTTCGTCATGCTGGACGACCGGGACACGGCCATTGCAAGTAAGATGCCCTATGCAGACCTGGCGGTTCGCCTCTGTGACCGGCATTTTGGTATCGGCGCCGACGGCATCATCCTGGCCCGGGAATCCAAAACCTGCGATATCCGGTTTATCATCATCAACTCTGACGGCACCGAACCCCAGATGTGCGGCAACGGTATGCGCTGCTTTGCAAAGTTCCTCTATGAAACGGGCATCCTGAACAAAGAGCAGATGCAGGTGGAAACCCTGGCCGGCACCGTGGTGCCCCGGCTGAGCCTGGACCATGACAGAAAGGTGGTGTCCGTGTGTGTGGATATGGGAGAGCCGGTACTGGAGCCCTCACAGATTCCCTTTGTATCAGATCAGTTTCCGGCCCTGGAGGAAACACTTGAAACCACGGCTGGCCCGGCCGTGGTCACGGCGGTGTCCATGGGCAACCCCCATGCTGCTGTCTTTGTCAAAGATATTCAAGCAGTGGACCTGGCAGGGCAGGGCAGGGCCGTTGAGATCCATGACCGGTTTCCGGAAAAGACCAATGTGGAGTTTATCCAGGTCGTGTCCGAAGACGAGTTGCGGATGCGGGTCTGGGAGCGGGGGGCCGGCATTACCCTGGCCTGCGGCACCGGGGCCTGCGCCAGCCTTGTGGCGGCCAGCCTCACCGGACGGACCGGCAATGAGGCCATTGTTCATCTGGACGGGGGGGACCTGTCCATTTGCTGGGATCGGGAAACCAACCACATCTTTAAGACTGGCCCGGCTGCCCTGTCCTTTGCCGGACAGATCCGGATTTAAAAGACGCCGGTCCTGGTTTGTTAGTGATTTTTACCGGCCCTCATCCAGAGGATGCCGGGAAAGGATAGTCCAATGATATTTGCAAAAGAGATTATGGTCACCTCGTTTGATACGGTCAATGCCAAGGAACCTGTGGAAACCGCCATCAAGATGATTTTCCGCGGCAAGACCCGGGAGACCGGGGATAAGACCACCAGCCTCATGGTGGTGGATGATCACAACCGGTTTGTGGGCATTGTCACCATGTTTGATATTCTCTATCATCTGCGGCCCGGGTTCCTGAACTACGGGGTGGACGGAAAGGATGTCTCCTGGATCGGCCTGGTCACCACGTGCAAAAAAGAGCTGGTCAAAAAGACGATCCAGGAGATCATGAGCGCTGAAGTCATTGGGGCCGCGCCTGACGAACATCTGATGACTATTTTGGACCGGATGGTGAAAAACAAGTACCACCGGCTGCCGGTGCTGGAAGACGGCAGGCTTTTAGGGGTTGTCTATATTGCAGATATTTATTTTCACCTCTTTGCCAGAAAAGGGCTGGTCAATACCCGCCACGGGATGGTCACTTCCTGAGACGGCTGGCGTTTTTTTCTGTGTTGTCCAAAGGCATGACAACCTGTTGATGCCACCTTGGGCCGGCGTTGAATTTTTTTATTGATTCAACCCGGGGTCTGGTGTAAGTCTGGTTTACATCTAACCGCGGGCACGAAGCCTGTCATGCACATCAGTATACCTGTTTTAAAATTTATACCAATCCTGCCATGAAGGTTGTGACAAGGGATAATAGCCGCCCCAGGCAGGCTGTTATATGAGCTGTACATGATACTAAGGAGAGGATAAAATAATGAAAAAAGCTATGATCTCAATTTGTTGTGTTGTGTTTTTTTTAGGTGTCACTGCATTGTCTGCCCAGGCCCATTACGGTATGGTTATACCTTCGGATAACATGGTGATGCAGGATGATGCCAGGACGGTTCAGGTGACGGCTTCTTTTTCCCATCCCTTTGAGGGCATCGGAATGGCACTGGCACCGCCCAAGGTGTTCTCAGTAATGGCCAATGGTCAATCCCAGGATCTTCTGGGCACCTTAGAGCAGACAACGGTGATGAACCAAAAGGCCTGGAAAACCGATTACAAGATCAAGCGGCCGGGGGTCTATATGTTTTACATGGTGCCTTCGCCCTATTGGGAACCTGCTGAAGACTGTTTTATTATTCATTATACCAAAACCGTTGTCACCTCCTTTGGCGATGACCAAGGCTGGGATGCGCAAATCGGTCTGAAAACAGAGATTGTCCCCCTGTCCAAGCCCTTTGCCCAGTACGCCGGCAATGTGTTTCAGGGCATCGTAAAGATGGACGGCACGCCCGTGCCCTATGCCGAGGTGGAAGTCGAGTACTACAATGAAGACGGCAAATCCCAAGCGCCTACGGATTACATGGTGACCCAGACCATCAAGGCCGATGCCAACGGTGTGTTTACCTATGCCGCCCCCAAATCCGGATGGTGGGGATTTGCCGCCCTGAACGCGGCGGATTTTACTCTTAAAAAGGACGGCCAGGAAAAAGGGGTGGAGCTGGGCGCGGTTATCTGGGTGAAGTTTGAGGACTGGCAGACAAAATAAATAAGACCCGGCCCCTGGTGCTGCCTTTTGGCGGCACTGGGGAGACGGAGGGGAGACGGTATGAACCTGAAGTGTTTTGGGTGGATCCTTTGTATGGGGGCCCTTGTGTTTTTTTTCAGCGGCCAGGCTCTGGCGCACAGGGTCATGGTGTTTGCCTGGGTGGAGGGAGACCAGGTGTTCGGGGAGTGTAAATTCAGCGGAGGAAACCGGGCCAAAAATGCCCAGATCCTTGTCCGGGATGACCAGGGCAAGGAGCTGCTGCACACCCGGACCGATGACAATGGTGAGTTTTCTTATACCATCCCTGAAAAAACCACCATGCACATAGAACTCATTGCCGGGATGGGGCATAAGGGCGAGTGGAAAATTCCACTGGAGGAGTTGGCAGATGCCCCGGTTCCAACATCGGCAGCAGCGCCGCCACAAGAAAAAGAGCCTGGGACATCTGTCACCGAAGCCGCCCCTGGCCTGAATGACGCCCGGCTCGAGGCCATGGTTGAGCGGGCCGTGGAAACCGCCTTGAACAGGAAGCTAACGCCTGTGATGAAGATATTGGCGGACATAAAAGAAAAAGGCCCCTCTGTGAACGATGTCATGGGGGGGGTTGGCTATATTTTTGGGTTAGTGGGGGTGGCGGCGTATTTAAAATCCCGAAAAACCTGATCTGTTTCCAATCTGATCCAGGATCCCCTTTTATCTGTCCAGAATCAGGGATTCCGAGGCCAGGGCGGCCACGGTATTCACTGTCATGTCCAGTTTGAAATGTTTGGACAATTCCCCTAGCTGTCGATGGCAGGACAGGCAGGCTGTGGCAATGTGGGAAAGCCCTGTGGCCCTCATTTGATCGGCCTTGGGTTTGCCTGAGATCATCCGTTTTCTGGTGGAGGTGGCGTCCTGGAGGACCCCGCCTCCGCCCCCGCAGCAGATGCCGTCTTCCCGGTTGGGAAAAAGCTCAGCCACCCCCTGGCAGCACATGGCCAGAAGGGCCCTCGGGGCCTCATACCCCCCGGATTTTCTGGCGATGTTGCAGGGGTCGTGAAAGGCGATTTTGTAGGGGTGAACCTTTGGGTCAAGGGTCAGTCTGCCGTTTTGGGCATATTCCAGAATCAGTTCGGGCATGCTCATGACCCGGAATCCCGGATCCCGGCCGATGATATCCGGCAGCAGGTACTTGTATACATGATAGGCATGGCCGCATTCACTCAGCACCAGGGTGTCGGCGCCAAGTTTTTCAGCCCCGTCCACAACCCTGAGGCACAGCTGCTTTAGGATGGCATCTTTTCCTGTAAAATACCCCCAGTTGGTGACGTCGGTGTGGGCCGAGGACAGGGTCCAGGTCTCGCCCATGGCGTAGAACAGTCTGGCCATGGCTGTCAGGTGAAGCAGGTTGATGCCAAGCTCCCTGGGGTTGGGCATGTATAAAAAGCTGCAGTCTGTCCTGTCGTAGACAATTTTTGCCTTGTCATCTTCCATCTCGTCCACAAACTCTTCGGAAACCCATTCAATGGTTTCTGCAAACTCTTCTGCGGTCAGGCCGTTGACATCCCCGACATCCAGCCGGGTTCTAAGGCCTGTGCTGATGGCCTCCGGGGTGATGGGAGCGGCTGCAGCAAGGCTGCGGCCCTTGCGGACCACCATGTCCATTTTGATCTCCATGGGGCAGGCCTGGGTGCAGCGGTTGCAGATGAGGCAGTCCCAGAGCATGTGGCTGTCAATGAGGGGCTGGTCCAGTCCCAGGGCTGCCATACGGACCATCTGCCGGGGCAAGGGGCCGCCGTTACCGTCAAACCAGGTGCATCTGGAGCTGCAGGCCCCGCAGGTCAGGCACTCCGAGGCGTTGTCCCCGACGCCGATGGCGTCCATGTAATGGGCCAGTTCTGAATCCGGGGCAATACGGTGCTGGGTCATGATGTCCTCCTTTGCCGGGCTGAAATCATACGGAAAAAGGCCTGGGGCTCATTGGCCGCCACGGTTAGAAACTGCAGTTTACCCTCTTTCATACCGGGCAGGGCTGCAGCGGATTCCACCTGTTTTCTGGCCATGGCACTGCCGGTTTCAGATCGGCAATTGCCCTGGTGGCAGGCACTGACAATGACCCGGTCTGCCCCCTTGATCAAGGGTTTTATGAGCATGTCCGTACTGATGCGGCAGGCACAGGGGATGGGGATCAAATCGCTGCCTTGTGGCGGGTTTCCGGCAGCAAGGGCGCCGGAGCGCTCGCAGGCCAGGATCATGGTTTTCCCTTTACCGGCTTTGGCGGCAAGGCTGTCATTGTCAAAGCCCTGGGCTTCAATGGCATAGGCCGGACAGTTGGCCACACAGGCCATGCAGGAGAAACAGGCCTGGGCCATGATCTGGGGGCGGTGCTTTTCATTGAGGATCACCGCACCATGGGGGCAGACCCGATAGCAGGTCAGGCATTGGGCGCATGACTTCTCATTGATGGCGATGCTGGCTGCCGCCTGCAGCGGGGCGACCCCAAGTTGGATCTCCGCCATGATGGCCTGGATTTCCCGGGCCAGATCCGGGGCGTCTATCTCATCGTGGCAGGGGCCGGCAAAGAAGATTCCCCTTCTTGGGGTGTGAATCAGGCGGTGACGGACATTGGGAGACTGGAGAAAGTCTTCACTGTCCAGATCCGCCCTGAGCAGGTCTGCGATTTCTTTGAAACCGGTTGCCGGTACAAGGGTGTCCGGGACCACCAGACAGTCCGCCTCCAGGCTGATTTCCCGGCCTGGCAGGGTGGCCTCTTGCAGCACCAGGCTGACGGTGTTTGTGCTGCTGCCGGTATTGACGGTCACATCCTCCGGGGTCTTGAACCTGAGAAATTTTACCCCGGCTTTTCTGGCGTTGTCATAGGCCTGCTGTCCTGCGGGGCCGTGGACAAGCATATGACTCATGAGCATGGTGACTGCTTGGCCGGCCTGGCAGGAGGCAATGGACTCCCTGAGGGCCAGCCGGGAAAACCCCTTGTTTTCCGGGCCGAAATAATCCAGGAGGATGATGGTTCTGGGAGGCCGGTCTTTGAGTGGGGTCTCGGCAAATGTGTCAAGGGTGGCGGCCCTGGGAAACCGGATGGCCCGGTTCTGTCTGCTGGGGGATGGGGCCGCAATGATGGCGCCGCAGTGAAGAGAGCCCTTTTTTCCCTGTGTGTCATAAAAAATGGTGAAATGACCTGTCACCCCTTGAATAGAAGTGATTTTGGCGGTGCCAAACCCCTGGATACCCGGGGGGGCCATGCGATGGTGTCCAAAGCTGTAGACCGGATATCCCTGGGCGGCTGCGGCCGATGCAACGTCCAGGGCATGCGGGCCGCTGCCGATGACGGCAATTCCCGGCCGGGTGTTGTGATGGGTCACAGGATCGGCAGGCTCAGGGTCCAGCTTCTGGAGCAGGCTGGCAGCAGCCATCCGGCCCTCCTGGCGGCAGCCAAGGATGTCTGTGGGGCCCCTGGCGCAGCCGGCTACGATGATGTTTTTGCTGGAAACGGCATCATCGGTGTTGAAAAAGCCCCAGGGGTTGGGGGTGATCCCCAGCATCTCACAGGTTTGCCGGTTGTTCCTGGCCGGGGTCATGCCCACGGACAAGACCACCAGGTCAAATTGCCTGGCCTTCCGGGCACAGGTTGAGGGATCTTCTACAATCATGGTGAGCCCTTGTTTTCCGGGGTTTTGGAGGATCTCCGCCGGCACCCCCTGGACCAGCTCCACCTGGCCGGCAAGGTCCTGGGCCGCGGTCCGGGTTTCCTTGCCGATGAGTTGAAGATCCATATAAAAAAGGCTGATCTTTGCGTCAGGCATCAGATGGGTCAGTTTCCTGGCATGGCGCATGGAGACTTTGCAGCAGACCTGGGAGCAATAATCTGTGTTTTCTTTTCTGTTCCTGCTGCCCACACATTGAAGAAAGGCGATCTTTGGGGCCGGACCGGTGGCGGATAGTTTTTCCTCACGGATCAGGGCGTTGAGCTGTGCCGTGGTAATGACTCCGTCAAGGGCCTGGAAGTGATAAGAGGCAATGGTGTCTGGATCAAAAGGGGTAAATCCCGTGGCCATGATGATGCCGGCCGGGGTGAGGGTTTCCCCGTTGGACAGGGTGATGGTGCCGTCTTCGGAGGCGGGTTTCGCAATGGTGGTTTGGGTGTGAATCCGGGCATTGGCCTGGGACTTGAGGGCCGCTGCCATCTCCTGGACCAGGCAGGCCCCGCAGTTCTGGCAGACAGTGGTGGCCATGCAGGCCCACTGGGCGGCATGACCGCCCAGGTGATCGGATTTTTCCACAAGGTGAACGGCAAGATTGTGGTCTTTCAGGGCCAGGGCCGATGACATGCCAGTCACACCGCCGCCCAGAACAAGGATTTGGGAAGAGGGTTCATTCATGGATAGCCTCCAAAATTGTCAGGACATGGATTTATTGCTTTTATGCAAAGGTGGCGACACTCCGAGACTGTCCAGATACCATATCAGAATCCGGCAGGATATGGAATAAATATTTGAAAATATAAGGATTATGAAAGGACTTTTCCCTGTGAAAAACAGTGCCGGTTCAGGGGGAGAGCCGGGGCAGGCCGGCATACAAGGCCGCCCCTGAAATCAGAAGGGTCAGTCCCAGAGCAAACGGTTCCATCCAGGGGCGGTGCCAGACACAAAAGAGGGGAAAGAAAATTCCCCCAGTACCGACCCCGGCAAGAAAGCCGAAAAGGTGGGCAGAAATATCGGTGCGGGGGCCGTGGCTGAACAGGGCCGTCAGGATCAGGCCAGCGGCCAGGGGCTGCCAGAACCGGAACCGTTTGTTCAGGGCCTGGCGGGCGGCCAAAAGGCCTGCGGCTGCCATCACCGCTGTGGAGGCCCCGATGGACAGCCGGGTGTCCATGGAAAAGCTGTTGGCCAGAAGGTTGCCGGAGGTGGCTGCAGCCAGGAGAAAAAAAAGGCCGGTGCCAGGGCCAGTGACCCGGGTCAAAGGGCCGGCCAGGAGGATCAGGCCAGCCATATTACCCATGACATGCCCGGCATCGCTGTGCAGGAAAAGGGCGGTGATGGCCCTGAAGGTCTCGCCCTGGCCGAGAAAATAGGGGGAGATGCCATAGGCGAACAGGGTTTGAGACCAGGTTCCTGAGGTTTCCAGATAATAATGGATCAGGGCGATCACAAGGGCGGCAGCCAGGGCGGCCGGGCTGAGAAAAAGGGCGGCGGACAGGGGCGGATATACCGGAAAACCCTCTGACCGGGGCCAGGGCTGTTGGGGATTTTCCCGGGCATATTGGTCCAGATGGTATTGGGCCCGGTCCTGATCTGTCTTTTGGATCAGGATGTCATACCGGCCTGAGGCTTTTTTTTCCGGTACCCCTTCAATGGCCTGGGAGGCCAGGACTGTGAGGATCAGGTTGGCTGTGTTCCTGTTGATTCCTGTAAAAAGCCGTTTCAATTTCATTCTCCATGGTGTAAGCCTCTTTGCAAGCCCCTTGCGCATCCTGGGGGTAAGAATAAAGTATGCAATGGGAAAAAGAAACCCCGGTGTTCGGGAAAGGAGGAAATCCCCATGAAAATCGTCCGGTTTGTTACATCAGAGGGGTATGCGGCCTGGGGCAGCAGATGGGACGGCAGCACTGCCGAATTAATCAATGGCGATATTTTTGGGTCCTGGCACGAAACCGGGGTCAGGGTAGGGGTAGCCTCTTTTTTGCCGGTGATCCAGCCGGCGGCCGTGCTGTGCATCGGCCTGAATTACCGCGGCCACGCCCGAGAGACCGGGTTTGATCTGCCCCAATATCCGGCCCTGTTCATGAAAAATCCCGGGGCTGTCACAGGCCACGGGGCTGATATTGTGATCCCGGACTGCTGCGCGGACAGACCTGAGGTGGATTATGAGGCGGAACTGGGGGTGGTTATTAAAACCCCGGCCCGGGATGTGAGTGAAACCCGCGCTCTGGATCATGTCCTGGGATATACCTGTGCCAATGACGTGTCGGCCCGGCAGTGGCAGAAGCATGCCGGGGCCGGGCAATGGGTCCGGGGCAAGAGCTTTGATACGTTCTGTCCATTGGGCCCGGTGCTGACTCTGGCCAAGGCCATTCCTGATCCCCAGGATCTTGCCATCTGCTGCCGTCTGAACGGCGAAGTGGTTCAGGACAGTCACACCAGCGATATGGTGTTTTCCGTGGCCCAGATCATCTCTTATCTGTCCCAGTCCACCACCCTGCTTGCCGGCACCCTGATCCTTACAGGCACGCCAGAGGGGGTGGGATATACCCGAAAGCCCCCCAGGTACCTTGGGCCTGGTGACCGGGTGGCCGTGGAAGTGGAAGGGATCGGGACCCTGGAGAATGGTATCCGGGCCCAAAAAAACTAAACCGCCCCAGAAAGCTGTGCTCCTGGGGCGGTTTGGGAAAAAGAAACCTGTTTTACAGGTCTTTGGATGGTTTACTGGTCTATGGTCCTGGCAGCGGCGCAGGGCCCGGTACCTCTCTGAAAATTGCCGTTTCCAAACCGGGGGCAGGGGTTTTGTCCGCGATTGTGGTGCTTGCCTCCTTTAGGACCAGGTCCCAGGCCAAATCCGCCAAGGCCTCTCATTTTCAGTGTGGGTGCAATTTTTTTGGCTGCAAGGACAAAGTCAATGCGCTTGTCTGCTATTTTTTTCTGCAGATCCAGGATGGCATCGGACATGGCTGCCAGCTTGTTCCGGTCAGGGTCAGAAGTTTCCAGAAGCATCTGCATATTAAGGCGCTGATTCATCATGCTGCTTCTCAGTTCATAGGTCTCATCGATAAAATTCTGACGCAGGTCAGCCAGTTTTGTTTTCTGCTCATCGGTGAGGTCTGCCATAGCAGGGCCCCCGTTGGCACCGTATCCACGGACACCGCCGCATCCTTTGCCGTATCCCCGGGCAAATCCGTTTGAGGTGACAAGGACAACGCTTAAAAGGGCGGCTGCGATTATGAGTGATTTTTTCATGGTGATCTCCTTTGGGTGTTGGGTTTTAGATTCTTGTGAATCCTTGCCCTGACTTATAGCAAGGGGTGTGCCACTGGGAAAAAGTCTTTTTAATATATTGATATTAAAGAATAATCGTGGCTAAAGGGTTGGCGCAGCCCCTTTTTGACCACCCAGGGGATGTTTCTTTTTTACCCGGATCTTTTACCCGGATGTATCTTTTTTACCCGGTTCAGGGTATACAATGGATGACAAGAAAAGATGCAAAAAGGCTGGCTTCCAATCTTCTATCCCTGACCAGGTATCTGTGGCCCTGAATTTGCATTTACAATAGATTTTGTGGCCAGAAGGCCCCATGGCAGAAATCAAGGCAGATGATAAGGACAAAACCTATGATCGCACCTGATAATATGTGTTCCAGCAGGAGACGGGCAATTCATGAAGTCCCTGGTTAAACCCTTTCATCCCCTGGTCTCCCCCCTGGTGGTCATGGGGGTACTTGTCGTGCTGCTGCCCCTGTTTGCCTATATGACCCTGGACCGCATGGAAAAGCAGAAAGAGCATATCCGGGACAGAATGCAGGTCCGGGGGGCCTCGCTCATCCGGACCTTTGAGGCCGGGACACGGACGGGGATGCTGACCATGCGATGGGGGGTGCAGCGGATTCAGTCCATGCTTGTGGAGACGGCGGTTCAGCCGGATATTTCCTATATCATGATCACGGATAATGCCGGTAAAATTCTGGCCCATAGTGACAATAACAAGGTGGGCACCACATACGGGGACATGCCGGAAACAGGTCCGGTCCAAGTCGAGGTGTTTCCGGTGTTCAGCCGGATACGCCAGGATGACCGTGAAAAGGTGTTTGAAGTTTACAAACGCTTTGTTCCCTTGAGATCGGGCGGGGCAAGGCGCCATATGCATGGGCGGATGCCCCTGGCGTCGCCCCATGACCATGCCATGCGCCGGGGTTGGGGAATGCAGCCCCCGCCAGGAGAGCCGGATTTTTCCGGCATGGCAGAGGTTTACATCTTTGCCGGCCTGTCCATGGAAAAGATGGCGGAACTGGAAGGAAAGATGGCCAGGGCCGCCATTGGCCGGGGAATCCTCTTTTTTTTCCTTGGCTGTGCCGGGGTCATCGCCCTGTTTGCCTTCCAGGCCTATCGGGCGGCCAAAACCTCTCTGGACCGGGTCCAGGCCTTTTCGGACAACGTGGTTCAGAACATGCCCTCAGGGCTTTTAACCCTGGATAATGCCTTTAAAATTACCTCGGCCAACCGGGCTGCCAGGCAGATTCTGGGAAAGCTTCCTGAACAGGCCTTTCCCGGGATGGTTCAGATGGCCAAAGAGGTGGAAAAGACCCGGCAGCCCCTGTCCCGGGAGGTGACCCTGGCGTCGCCCTCGGGCAGGGAGCTGAGCCTGGACATGACCGCCTCGGTCATCCTGGGGGATGACAGCGATATCCAGGGGTATGTGTTTTTGTTTCGGGATCTGACCCGGCTGCAGACCCTGCTCCGGGAAGTGGAGACCAACCGCAGGCTGGCCGCCATCGGGAAACTGGCCGGCGGGGTGGCCCATGAAATCCGAAATCCTTTGAGTTCCATCAAGGGGTTTGCCACCTATTTTGGCAAACGGTACCAGGACAACCCTGACGATGCTGAAACGGCAACGATCATGGTCCAGGAGGTAGAGCGGATCAACCGGTCCATCACCCAGCTTCTGGAATTTGCCAATCCCATGGCCGTGGAGAAAAAGCAGGTGGAAATCGCGCCTTTGATCCGGCACTCTCTGAAACTGGTTGCCCATGACCTTGACCGTGAAGGCATTTCATACCATGTGGCGTTTGAAAATCGTTACACATGGATGCTGACGGACCCGGACCGGATCAACCAGGTCCTGCTGAACTTGTATATGAACGCCGTCACTGCCATGGACAGGGGCGGCCGCCTTGAGGTGACCGTGGCAGACCTGCCTGGTGACGGGGCCGGCGGCATTCAGATTCATGTCAGGGATAACGGCTGCGGCATTGACATCCCCCACCTGGAAGATATTTTTGACCCCTATTTTACCACCCGGCCCACCGGCACCGGCCTTGGCCTGTCCATTGTTCACAGGATAATGGAAAACCTGGGCGGGGATATTCGGGTGGAAAGTGAAAAGGGCAAGGAAAGCACATTTACCGTTCTTCTGCCCGGCGCAGCAATGGCCGGGGAAAATAAAGGAAATCCATGACTGACACACACACCATCCTGGTGGTGGACGACGATGCCGCCCATGCCAGGATGCTCAAAACATTGATCAGTGACTGGGGCCATGAGGTGGCCCTGGCCGATGACGGGGATACCGGTGTGGGCATGGTCAAGGCCGCTTCTTTTGACCTGGTGCTTTTGGACATGAAAATGGTCCGGATGTCCGGGATGGATGCCCTGTCTGAAATCCATGCCTTTAACCCGGTGCTGCCGGTGATTATCATGACGGCCTTTTCCTCGGTGGATACGGCGGTAAAGGCCTTGAAAACAGGGGCCTGGGACTATCTGACCAAGCCCCTGGACTTTGACAAGCTGCGCCTGACCATTGACCGGGTCTTTGAGCGCAGGGCACTGGCTTCGGAAAACAAGGCCTTAAAACACCAGCTGAAACGGGCCTCCCTCAGCCACGATATCCTGGGAAGCAGTCCGGCCATGAAGGCCCTTTTGGACACCATCCACATGGTGGCGCCCACCGATGCCAATGTCCTGGTGTCAGGGGAGTCCGGCACGGGCAAGGAACTGGTCTCTTCGGCCATCCATTACAACAGCCGGCGCAAGGATGCCCCTTATGTCAGGATCAACTGTGCTGCCATCACCGAAACCCTTCTGGAATCAGAATTGTTCGGCCATGAGCGGGGGGCCTTTACCGGGGCGGATAAAAAACGCAAGGGCAGGTTTCTCCAGGCCCATCACGGCAGCATCCTTTTGGACGAAATCGGGGAGATGAGCCTTGCCATGCAGGCCAAACTGCTTCGGGTCATTCAGGAAAAAGAGATCACCCCAGTGGGTTCGGACAAGACCATTGGCGTGGATGTCCGGGTGATCGCCGCCACCAACAGGGATCTTAGGGCCCTGGCAGCAAAAAAAGAGTTCCGGGAGGACCTTTACTACCGCCTCAACGTGGTGACCATTGAGATCCCTCCCCTGCGACAGCGGCCTGAGGATATTCCGGAACTGGCTTTTCATTTTCTGGAGACCTTTGCCCAAAAAAACCGCCGCAGCATCCAGGGATTTACCCCGGAAGCCATGGATATGTTGATCCGGTACCCCTGGTACGGCAATGTCAGAGAGCTGATGAACGGGGTGGAGCGGGGGGTGGTTTTGGCCCGGTCCGACCGGATCGCAGCGGAGGATTTGGCCTTTCTCTTTCCAGATGCAGCTGGGGAGGGTGAAAAAAAACAGGAATCCAGGGATCCAGGCCTGGAAAATATCCCCCTGGCCCAGGTCGAGGAAAAGGCCATTGTTTCCACCCTGGCGGCCACACAGGGGAACAAGAGTGAGGCCGCCAGGCGCCTGGGCATCACCAGAAAAACCCTGCTGAATAAATTAAAGCAGTATGGACACTAGGCCAGGGGATTAAAGTTTGAACAACCGAATGTCGAAGGGCTTTAGAGTATGTCTCAGGGAGCCGGTGGATTCGGGCATGTCACAGGCGATTTATAATGGAAACGAGAAAGGGAATCCTTATGAAAGTTGAGTTTAAGTTTTGTTTTTTGACCATGATTACGGTGCTTTGTCTGGCAGCGTCCGGTACGGTTTATGCCGCCTCCACAACGATTTCTGCCACTGCAACGGTTTCAACGGCCACCATTACCCTGACCCCGGTGCAAAACCTGGATTTCGGGACCATTGTGGCGGCCACGGATTCCAATATTCTTATTGACGCTACAGGCGGGGCTGCCGCCCCTTCGGTGGACAGCGGTACGGCCACCATTACCGTGGCCGGAAATGCCGGGGAGATTAGTGTGGACAGCCCGGTGACCGCCACCGTGGATGTGGATTATGCCATAGAGGATTCCGTCTCGAACTCCGACCAGATCGATGATGGCGGCGGTAACAGCATGGTATTGACTGCGGCCAGCATGTATCAAAATTCCAACACCGGCGGCAGCAATCCCGGTCAGCTTTCCTTGACGGCAGGGGTGACCTCCCAGCTTTATGTGGGTGGAGTCCTCCAGATCAACGCCGCACAGGCGGCGGGGACGTATACCGGCACAGTTACTGTTACAGTAAATTACTAAGAGTGCGGTCATGAGACCTGCTGCAACTGCCTTGATTGGTCTATTCAGCCTTGTCCTTTTGGGGGCAGGGGGGGCTTGGGCCGGCAGCATCATTGCTGTTGAGGCCATATCATTTGGCAATATCGTTATGGATCCGGACGGAGATCTCATTGAGATTGATGCCTCGGGCGGGGCTGCCAGCCCCCATGTCTACGGGTCAGGCCGGTCCTTTATCAACGGGGGCAACAGCGGTGAGATCCGGGTCAACTCCACCACGGCCGGGGAAGTGATCACCCTGATTTTTCCAGGCTCTGTCGCGGTCAGTGACGGCAGTGCCACCCATACCATTGAGGGGTTTTCCGCCCGGTCCACCTCTACGCCTGTTATTAGCGACGGATCCGGCCTTATGGCGTTTGATATCGGCGGCCTGCTTCGCCTTGAGGCGGGCCAGGCGGACTCCAGTTATGATTTTGACATCACCGTAACCGTGCAATTTGACAATCCTTAGTATATGTTTGGGATCATGTTAAATGTTTTCGGATGAGGACAAATTGATGAGGTTTCCCAACTATTATATCATTGTCGCCTTGAGCATCGTTTTTTCATTATTGCTTGCCTGTGCTGCATCACCGCTGTATGCCTGGAATCGGGGCACCATGCTCAGTCCTACCCGGGTAATCATCCAGGGGCGCCAGCGGGCTGCTGCGGTAAAGCTCATCAATCCCGATGACCGGACCAACCGGTATAAAATTTCTTTGATCAGTATGCGAATGGATGATTTTGGGAAGCGTCGGCCAGTCGAATCACCCACCCCAAAAGAGGCGGCCACCCTCGAGATGTTCAGGTTTTCCCCCAGGCGGGCCACGGTTGGTCCCAAAGAATGGCAGACCATCCGGATCATGGTCAGAAAACCTGCCGATCTTGCCCACGGGGAGTACCGGGTCCACCTGAAGGTGGAACCCATATCACCGAATCAGACCCAAAAAAACGGCAATACCCCTGGCAAAGCAGGCAAAGGCAAGGAGAAAATGAGCGTCAACCTTAACGTGCTTTTTTCCATTACCATTCCCGTGATTGTCCGCCATGGGGAGGGCGGGGTATCCATAGAGCCGGAGCAGCCTGCCTTGGGTCGGCGGCCGGATAAGGCAATCGTCTTGGACACCCCTTTGGTCAGGACCGGGGCCTATTCCGCCCTCTTTGATATTTTTGCTTATTCCCTGGCCGGGGAGCAGCGGCAGAAGGTGGGGGAACTCAAGGGGGTTTCTTTTTATACGTCCAACTCCAAAATCTGTATACAAATTCCATTGAATGAGGATCGGGTACCCACTCTGCCAGGGGACTTGATTGAGATTGAAATCATTGATAAGGAAAATCGGGATCCTGCTTTTTCGGGATCCTGGCAGTTTGTCCTGGATTGATCAGGGCTGGGCCAGGGGCATGACCCTGGCGTAATTGCCCTGGGCCTTTAGAAGTGAGGCCAGTTCAACCGCCTGCCCTGGCTGATCATATCCGCCGACCAATACCCGGTACCACCGTCCTTTTTTTCCCAGATCAACCGGCCTGACCGATACCTGGTCAGGGGCATCCGGACCCAGTTTTTGCACCAGGGCCTTGAGATGAGCCTCAGCTTTTTCCATGGTCCGGTAGGAGGCGGTATGAACGGTTTTACCTGTGGCGGTTTCCATGGGCATAGGGGCGGAATACTTAGTTTTTTCGTCCAGTCCTGCTTCTGAGGCCTTGATCTGATTGATATCCGGGCTGGTCCCGGCAAACACCCTGTACCATATTCCTTTGGCTCCCAGATCTGTTTTTTTGATGGTAAACGGGGTGTCTTTCAGGTTGGCATGTTTGTCTCTCTGGTAGTCAATTCCTTTGATGGCGGTATCCAGGCTTCGGTAGGAGGCCAGGTGGAGACCGTAGTGAACTTGGCCTTCTGGAGCCGTTTTTCGGACCGGCGTCCTGGGCAGGGCAGGATGCGCTTGGGCTGGTGAGGGCTGTGGTTGGGTGGCAGACGTCGGGTCTTCAGGTGTGCCGCCATCCCCTTCCCATCTGAGGGTGGGGGTATTGTTGGTTTGCTGTTCCACTCTGGTTGAGGCTGCCGTCCGGGTTTCCAAAGGCGAGGTCCGGGGGCTGAATACCAGGTCATGGCCGCTGATCACTGTACCGTCCCGGTCAATGGTCACGGGAACAGGGGCAGTCTTATCTACCCCAAGGGTCTGTTCAAAGGCAGGAGCCAATTGTACCGTGTATTCGCCGGGGGGAACCTTCATGAACAGATAAAATCCGTCATATTCGCTCTTGAGTTCCTGCACCAGGGTACCCTGGTCGTCCAGAAGCTGAATCGGCACATGATTGAGGCTTGTTTTCTCTTTTCCCGGCTGTTCCAGGTAAAGGGTGCCGTCTATTTCGCCTGTGGTAATGACGGGGATGTCCACCACCTCTACGTGGCCGGGTCTTGTGATGATGGAGTTACCCGGTTTGGACGGTTCCCAGAACGGATCTTCAAGGCTTCCCTTTTCAAGGGTGATGTCGGTTTGCTGGTTTTTTCTCAGGCCGGTGAGAAAGGCAATGCCCTTTTCATCGGTCTGGGCGGATTTATGGAGCTGGTCTGCCTGGACGTTTGCCCCTGAAATGGGGGTGTCGCCCTCATCAAAGAGTTGGTTGTCGTTATTGTCATGGAAGACCCTGGCGGAAAGGGCGCCTTGTGAGGCCTCTCTTGCTGAAGTGAATTTGGCTTTCCCGGACCGGGCATCCATGCCAAAGGAGGTGGAAAAGGAAAGAAATGCCGTAAGGTTGTCATCAGAGTTGTAAGACAGACTCGGAGAGAGGATAAGATCGCCGTTGTTCCAGTTAAGTCCCAGGGTGCCTGTCAGCAGGTCATTGTTTTCCACATCATGGCTTAGGCTCAGTTCTGAACTCAACTCCCGGCCCAGGGAATACAGTCCGGAAATATCGGACTTGGAAATGGCAGGATCGGGATAGAGGTCATAGTTTGTGGTCCCACGGATTCTCAGTTTGCCGATATTTGAGGTCAGACTTGATGATCCTCCCAGGGTGCGGGAGTCTGTGGACAGACTGTTGTCGTCCTGCCAGGTTAACGAATGGCTCATATGGGTGTCTTTCAACCTGGCCGCAAGGCGGGCTGTGGCCCGATAAGATTGGGAGGTTTCCTTTTGGGTCTGATTCAGGCTCATGGAATAGGGCATGTCCGGCAGGGTGTTGTTTCCTTTTAAAATGCCGGACAGTGACAGGTCGGTCTTGGACTGAGTGGTGTTGGAGGCTTCGGTTTCACCGTCCCGGATAAAATCGTTGAAAAACTGCTGCTTGAGTTTAAGGTCCACAGGGCCGGCTTTTCTCTGACCAAATAGTTCGAGGGCGGTGCCCCCGGCCAGGTCCTTGATGGCATCTGTGCTTATAAAGGTCTGTCCTATCGTTCCCTGTACGCCGGCGTTGATATAGTCGTGACGCTTACCGTCAATGGTCTGGGACTCAAGACCGCTTTGAACGGACATATTTTTATTGACCCCGTATTTGAGCCGGCCGATAAAGCGGTCTGATCCCTGGTCCAGGGTATCGGATTGGTTCAGGGGATCATAAATTTCTTCATCCTTCTGGGTGACAGCGACCTGGTATTGGACATGGCCTGGTTTCATCATGCTCGTGCCCACCATCACCTGTTCGGTCTTTTCTTTTTCCTGTCCCTGGGGGCCGTAAAATTTGAAGGTAAATTCGTTGGCACCGTAATACAGGGGTACATCTTCAAAAGAGTACCGACCGTCTGCCCCGACCTGCTGGCTGTCAAGGAGGACCCCGTTTCTGAAAAGCTGGGCATCCCATCCCGGAGACAGGCTGCCGATAAAATAGGTGGTGTCGTATTCTCCTGTTGAGTTTAAAGGCTGATTGTTTACAGAAACGCCGCGTTCATATCCGGCAGCGCCCACCACAGGAAAGTTTGGGACCCGAATGTCTCCTGCGGCAACCTTGGTGGCGTGCAAGGGACCTAACATGGTTCCCCGGGGGTCTTCCCTCATCAGAGAGAGGCGGAAATTGTTCAGGCGGTCATCTTCATCCCCGGTCAGATACAGTTCGGCGTTCATAAAGGCCAGATCCCCTCTTCCCAGAAGATAGAATTGTCCTTCACCGCCCTGATTGGCATCATTTGTTTCTCTGTACCGGGTGGACAGGCCAAAGTCTACGAACATGGGATCGATAAATTGGTATTCAGGTTCTTTCAGGGGAAGGGTGGGAGCATTGCTCCGGGTCTGGCGGACCTGGTTCATGAGCGCCTCACGTTTCAATCGCTCTTGAAAGGGCAGGGTTTCCCTGGGGTCAATGAGAATAGATTGCCCGCTGAAGTCGTAGGAAAAGTCAATGGGGAACCAGTCTGACAAGACCCTGGAGTCCACATAGACCCCGTCATTTTTAGCCTTGAACTGGTCCGAATCAAGAGAGACGGCCTTACCGTCCACGGTCCCGGTGCCGGTTGCCGGGTCAAATTCCAGGCGCCTGTCTTCGTCAAGAAACCAGCCGCTGATCCTATTTGTCTGCCTATCAGAGGAAATATTTAAATCCAAAATACGGGAGATCTGGACCAGGGGTAAAAAGATTTTGGATTCGTTGCCGAATCCCATGATGGCGGGGCTGAGGATCATTCGGTCATAGCGGAGATCCACAATCATTTCATCTATTGCGGCGTCCTGGGGGGAGGTGCCTGAGGAAGACAGAAAGGCTTGGGCTGCAGGGGGGGTGTCGAGTTCTGCCATGACCGCGGGCGCTTCAACGTTAGAAGACCCGGCAGCTACTGCTGCAGAAACGTCATTTTTTTGACTTGACACCGTAAGGGGGGCTGTCTGCCCACCGGATTGCGGCCATACCTCAGCCAATGCCATCCGAAAGGTAGAAAGGAAGTCCCCGGAAGTCTCTCCGCCTTTGGACACAGGCCTTTGTGCCGTCCGGGCGGAAATGTAATTCACCTGTGAACTCATTCCCTATCCTAATTAAACTCAACGTGTAAAGGCGGTTTTGCCACGCCCCGATAGAGAGTGAAGCAAAGGTCGTGCCATTGACGAAAAAAGACGGCTGGGAAGGCCTGGGCCGGCGGGGAACGGATATTTTACCAGCAGGCCACGGGCCTGCTGGGCGGCGCGGAGGTCAGAACCGTTCGATGAGCTTGTCGATGATAAAAGAGCTTTCCCGCATGGCCTGCTCACCAAAGGGCCCGAACCACTGGGCCACGGTGTTGAACTGGCGGATGAACCCTTCTTTGTCGTTGTTTTCCAGCATGTCAACGTGGCGGGAGAGGGTGTTTATGTAAGATTTAAGCAGGTTACGCCGCTTTGGGGTGGCAAATATGATTTCGGCGTACAGGGCGCTGTCCTGGGCAAAAAGGCGGCCGACC
>Ga0102943_1000692_pt1 | contig 22239 bp, 25 predicted proteins | sample SalPonC_black_MG_FD_78174 | JGI IMG/M metagenome (GOLD analysis project Ga0102943, IMG submission 78174) | Salt pond soil microbial communities from South San Francisco under conditions of wetland restoration - Salt Pond MetaG... | ecosystem: Environmental > Aquatic > Marine > Intertidal zone >...
GAAGGGAAAGAGCTTGAGAATGAACTCATGGAGATCGCAGACTCCTATGGTATAAAGATCATCGGTCCCAACTGTATAGGTACCATAGATACGCATACCCCGGTCAACACAACGTTTGTGGTGGGTATGCCTGAACCGGGAGAGATCGGGTTTATATCACACTCAGGAGCTATGGTAGCAGCCATCATTGACTGGGCCAGCGGTAGTGGTATAGGATTTTCGAGGATTGTGAGCCTGGGTAATCAGATCGATGTGAATGAAACGGATATGATCAGGTCCATTGCTGAAGATCCAAATACCAAAGTGATCACCGGGTATATTGAAGGAGTGGCAGATGGCCTTAAATTCATGGAACAGGCGAGAATAACGGCCAAAGAAAAACCCTTCTTGATGCTCAAAGGGGGAAAGGGAGAAAGTGGAGCCAAAGCTGTGGCCTCTCACACCGGAGCCCTGGCCGGAAGTTCAGAGGCGTTCAAAACAGCATTTAAACATTGCGGTATACAAGAAGCTGAAACCATAGAGGAAATGTTCGAATGGGCACGGGCCATGGCATGGCAACCCCTGCCAAAAGGGAATCGGGTGGCAGTTCTGACCAATGCAGGAGGTCCGGCCATTTTAGCCGTGGATGCCCTGGAAAAACAAGGTTTGCAGATCGCATCATTATCAGAGGATACCAGGTCATTTTTGAAAAAGCGTCTTCCAAAAGCGGCAAGTATCAATAACCCGGTGGATGTGCTTGCCGGATCGGGCCCGGGAACCTATACACTTGCCCTCGAGGCTCTGCTATCCGATGATAATGTAGATTCAGTAGTGGTCATTCAGGCTCCTCAGGACTGGTTTCTACCGGTTAGTTTGGCTGAGGTGGTTGGCGAAGTGGCATGGTCACACGATAAAACGGTGATCACTTCTATTATGGGGAAGGCTTCAGTGGGTGATGCCCTGAAGATCCTGCAAAAACGACGAATTCCTAATGTCGCATTTCCGGAGCGATCGGCCTCTGTACTTTCGGCAATGATCGAGCGCCGTAACTGGCTGAAAAGTGTAGAAAGTGAATCCGGTTCAGTCCTTAAAGTAAATGCTGAAGAAGCAGATCAGGCTGTTGAGGAGTTGGATTGGAAAAAACTTCTCGAATTGTATGGGGTGAATTTTCCGGAGGAATTCATGGCAAAAACGGTCGATGAAGCCGTGGATTATTCAAATAAGATAGAGGGGGCCGTTGCCATAAAACTTGTTTCAGATGATATCTCCCATAAATCAGATATTGGAGGGGTGATATTGGGAGTAGAAACAGATGAGGAAGTCAGGGCAGCCTGGAATAAAATCGAATCGGCTGTAAAAGCACATGATGGTTCCATGAAGGGAGTGATCGTTCAGGAAATGATTGCGAATACGCCGGAAGTCATAACAGGCTTTGTTCGGGATGATCAATTTGGCCCTATGGTATTATTTGGTTCTGGCGGTACGGATGTAGAATTATATAAAGATGTGGAAATGGGCATTGCTCCTTTATCAGAAACGGCTGCCTCGGAACTGATGAAACGAACACGGATCCATAAAAAATTAACCGGCTGGCGACAATTTCCTGAAAGTGACATTGAAAGTGTGATCAAGGTATTGATGGCACTTGGACAGATCGCTGTCGACTATCCACAGATCAAAGAGCTGGAGATAAACCCATTATCTGTTTTAGTTAAGTCTGAGGGGAGCAGGGCATTGGATGTGAGAGGCTCACTAAAATAAAAATGGGAGAAAGCCTTTCAGACTTCCTCCCATGTCTTTATGGACCTAATGTGTCTTACGACTCATCAGTTTTTTCGTTTAATGCATTTCCTTTAAAGGCATACAGTAGAGAGGTGGCGATAATGAGGACTTGAAATTCCATGCCCCTGCCACCATTATCTCCCATGTTGATAGAGTTCCAGCCATACTGAGCATGAACCATAGCTATAGCACCGATCATCACAGCAGTGAACATGAGCCCTGCCAAACGTGTGGCCCATTCCGGCCCGAATCCACCCCATAACAGTAAAAGGGCTCCTCCGATCTCAACAGCCCCAAGCATAAGTACCATGATCGTCGGCATGCCCATCATGGCCGCAACGTCACCTGCCATTGCGATCTTAGGGAATCCGTGATAAATAAATATTGCTGCAAGTGAAAGTCTTGGAAGCCAATGGGCTATTCCAGAAAGTTTGTTGAGTTGATTCATTTGTTTTCCATTTAATTATTAAGTGATATATAGAACAGATGAACTATCCTTAGGATGTCTTACCAAATTATTATCAATAATATTGTTGGTAATATTTGTCTGCCTTAGGGTTAGATCAGAATCGTTTGATAATAGATCACGTAACCACCGGCCAGGATCAGAAGTGTGCCTGTGATCTTATCCATGTGAGGTAATATCTTTCGCAGATATTTTATAAATAAGTCACGTGCGAAGGTTGAAAGTAGGATCGCGGTGATCATCATTAAACTGATACCCGTGAAATAAGCGAAGATATAGCTTCCACCAAGTAGTAAAGAAGGAGCACCCATGGCCTGAGTTGCAACCACTAAAAACAGTGGAAATAAACAACCAAGAGCACCAATGGCATAGGAGACCCCAAAGATAAACGCTTCCCAGGCTTCAGATGAACTGTCCGTGTTTTGGTTCATATTCACTGAAAATGCAATATCCTTTCCGGCGATAATTAAACCACCCAAAACGATAATAATACCGCCCATACCGATGGTTACCCATTTCATATAAGCTTTCAGGATCTGACTGGCTACCACGATCAGGGCACCGGCTAAAGCGTAGATCACCAAGATCCCCAAAATACTGAGGAAGGCCAGTTTAAGTCCACGCATAAATTTGGAGCTAAAATCAAGCTGACTTTCACCTGTTCGGGAAATATAGGCAACAATATAACCGGGCAACAAGGCAACAGCACAGGGTGCAAAAAAGGCTACCACACCCTGTAAAAAAGAGAAATAGACGAATTCCATAAGATTGGATAAAGATTATTCGTGAAATGGACATTGTTTTAGGTTGGCAGACCTAATAACCAATAACTGTTTAAGCCTCACGAATCCAAAAGCTGATCAAACAGCTCGCGATATTCATCAGCACTCAGAGCCATTTTATTTCTGCGAAAAGCGATCTCTCCGTCTTTATTAATACCGACTGTCGTAGCCTGACTTTTAACTCCGTACTCTAGCATGATTTCAGGTATTCCACGTGTAACAGGGAATGTAAAGCCTTTTTCTTCAGCCAGTTTACTCATGGTCTCATTATCGTCAGTTGGATCAATTCCTATAGCAACTAAGGTAAGTTGGTCTTCATATTCAGGATATACTTCTGTCAAAACAGGCCAGTTTTGGGCGCAAATGGGACACCAGGAAGCTGTAAAATAAATAACAACAGGTTTCCCTTCGTTCAGTGAATTTTGCAGCCTTATAGTGTTACCGGAGACCGTGGTGACTTCAAAGTCAGGTGCCATCTCAACGTTTTCGGAAGTTTCAGTGGACTCAGAATTTTCAGCCTTTTGAGTGCCACAGGCTGCTGTAAATGAGATTAAAAGTAATGAAATGATCAGTGTTCGAAAGGTCATATTGCCCATAGGTTTTAATTAGTAAGGTTCATTGAAGTTATTTGATGAGGTGAGATGTTAATGTCTTACTATTTTTAAAAATTTAATCTGATTGTTACCTGGTATACCACAAAGATATAGCTGATCGATTAGTTGTTTTGATGACTTATTTATGGTTTTGTATGAGTTGCATAATGTTCAGTTGGAATTATATTGAAGACTGATTAATTGAATTAGTAAGATTTAGAGAAATAGTGACGTCCATGAATAACAACTTAAAACTCAAGTACTATGGATAAAACAGCCACTCAAAAGGGTCGGGAACCGGATATTATTCAAAGCGAAGAATTTCGTTACACAAAAGATCAGCTCATTTCAAAATTCCATACGACCAGGGCATTTACAGAGGAGATCACAGACCCACTTGAAACTGAAGATTATGTGATTCAGGTTACAGAAAATGCGAGTCCGGCAAAATGGCATCTGGCTCATACCACCTGGTTCTTTGAGACCTTTTTATTGGAAAAGGAATTGGATGATTACGACCCGATCCATCCACAGTATAGTTATCTGTTTAACTCCTATTATCTGCAAACCGGAGTACCTCACTGCCGGGCACGCCGTGGAAATATCTCAAGGCCCACCGTAAAGCAGGTATTCGAATATAGAAACAGCATCAACGAACATGTTGAAGCGTTGATCAAAAATGCCAGTGATGATCAGTATTTAAAATGGGGCCCTATCATTGAAATAGGGATCCATCATGAGCAACAGCATCAGGAATTACTGATGACGGATCTCAAATACATGTTCTCTCAGAATCCCTTGAATGTATCATATAAAGAAGTTGAACGTCCCAGGGTGAAGTCAGTTCCTGATCTTGAGTGGACCCCATTCTCTGAAGGGGTTTATAAGATTGGTCATAAAGGGGACGATTTTGGTTACGACAATGAATTTCCAAAACATAAGACCTACATACACGATTTTGAGCTGGCTAACCGCCTGGTGACCAATGCAGAGTTTATAGAATTTATAGAATCAGGTGCCTACAAAGAACCAAAATGGTGGCTGGATGAGGGCTTTTCAACGGTACGTGATGATGGATGGCAAGCCCCGCTTTACTGGGAGAAAAAAGATGGAGTATGGTGGCAGTTTACCTTGAGTGGGATGCAGAAAGTTGACCCAAACGAACCGGTAACACATGTTAGTTATTTTGAGGCCGATGCTTACGCTCGCTGGAAGGGATTCCGACTACCAACCGAGCAGGAATGGGAGGTGGCCGCTCAACCATTATCCATAGAGGGCAATTTCGCAGATAAGGGCTACCTTCAGCCTGTTGCACAACAAAATGCAGAGGGCGGCTTGCAACAAATGTTTGGTGAAGTCTGGCAGTGGACTCAAAGTTCTTACGCCCCTTACCCGGGATATGAGCCCTTACCCGGTGCCCTGGGGGAGTATAACGGAAAGTTTATGTGCAACCAATACGTTCTGAGGGGTGGATCATGCGCAACATCAAGATCCCATTTCAGAAAGACCTACAGGAACTTCTTTCACGCAAATGAACGCTGGCAATTCAACGGAATACGACTAGCCCGATAATTCAATTAAATCCAGCAATACATGATCTCAGTGGTACAAATGGAAGAAAGAAGGCAGACTATGCTCAAGGAAGTGATCACCTGTTTGAGCAAAAGCCAAAAGACATTGCCAAGTAAATATTTTTATGATAATCGAGGATCTGAATTGTTTGAAAAGATCTGTCAATTGGATGAATATTACCTGACAAGAACGGAGCTTTCTATCATGCGAAATAATATCAATGAAATTTGTCATGCAATGGGGGGAAACATCAGGCTGGTTGAGTTAGGAAGTGGCAGTAGTCTAAAAACCAGACTCATACTGGATCACCTGAAGAATATTCATTCCTACATTCCTGTTGATATTTCAGAAGAATTTTTAACGGATATTGTGGGCGACTTGCGCAGGGAATATCCCAGCTTAAAGATAGTACCTATTGCTGCTGATTATACTCAGTCATTTGGACTACCTGAAGATATCGGAAATGGAATTCGAAGGATAGCCTATTATCCCGGATCTACAATTGGAAACTTTACAAAGAAAAATGCTGAAAATTTCATCGAATCCATTTCTCAGTTAGTAGGTAAACAAGGTGGTTTATTGATCGGATTTGACCTTATTAAAGACCGTACTACTCTTATAAATGCCTACGATGATTCTCAGGGTGTAACAGCCGAATTCAATAAAAATATTTTAAGGAGAATTAACAGAGAGCTTGATGCCAACTTTATCATTGAAAATTATGATCACAAGGCATTATTCAATGAAGATAAAGGTAGAATTGAAATGTACTTGGTCAGTGAGACTGATCAAAAAGTGAATATAGCTGAAAAAGAATTTTTTATTGAAGCAGGAGAGCCTATACATACTGAGAATTCACATAAGTATTCCCTTGAATCATTCAGAGAAATGACTGAACCGTACTTCAAACATGTAACAACATGGACCGATCCTCAAAATATGTTTTGTGTGCAGTTTCTCACCAATTCATCGATTAGAAATATCGGGTAAGAAAAAAGGCAGAGATTGCGTCTATCACTTAAGCAGATCATAAATCATGATCTTTAATATACCAAGTGAATTGAATATGCATCATCTGATCGTCCTATTTTTGAAAAGAACATCCCGTGAATTCAGATTCATGGGAGGTTTAAGTGTTTTATTATTATTGATCGCACCACTTTCTGCGTTTGCACAGACTTGCAGTTGTGCCGGAGCACCTTTGATTAGCGCCCAATCTCTTGGAATACCGGAAAAAGGAAATTTAATTATCGGTGTAACTGCCAATTATAACAAGATCGATAAGTTGTATTCTGGTACGGATGAATTGGTTAATCGCACCTCAGAACGCAATACATTCACAAGTTTACTGGAAATAAATTATGGGTTGACGGAGCGTATTTCTGTAACCGGGGCTTTCACCTTTGTCAGAAAAGAACGAACAACGGGGTTGCAGACTCAGGGTGGATCTCAGACGTTGCAAACTTCCGGAATTGGGGACGCCATCATACTACTAAAATATAGCCTGATCAGGCAAACTCTTTGGAAGCCCTATCAGCTCGTGATTGGTGGGGGTGGTAAAGCTCCCTTGGGGTCGAACTCACTCCGGTCAGAAGGGTTGGCTTTGAATGCAGACATGCAACCTGGCACAGGCTCCTGGGATGGGATAGGCTGGATGCTTTTTTCTTATACCCTGAGGTCTCAGAATATCCATTTGTTTACAATGAATTCCTATAAGGTAAATTCCTCAGCCGAACGATTTGGCAGTAATGATAACTATGAATTCGGAAATGAACTGAATTCAATAATTGGGATACAAGGGCCGGCCTTAAAAAACTTTTCTTATGGATTGAAACTGAAATACAGAGCTTCAGGACAAGATCTGAGAAATAATTTTGAAATGCCGAGTACCGGTGGTGAATGGTTGAATTTTGAACTGGGATTGACCTATCCGATTTCAGACCGGTTATCCATTCAAGCTTCCGGTGAGGTCCCCTTATTCAGGGAGGTAGAAGGTACTCAACCCACAACCGGCTACATCCTGAGTACGTCACTATTTTTTAGTCTAAACAAACTAAAATCAGGGTTTAATATTGGAATGCCACTTAATAACTGAAGCAGAATAACGATGAAAAAAATAATTGTCATGGTGTCTCTCATAAACCTGATGCTGTTTGTTGCATTGGCTTCTGAAATATCAGCTCAGACACCTGAAAATGGAGAGGTTAATTGGATGAGCTACAAAGAAGCCGTTGAAAATACCAAATCTGAAAAGGATATAAAGATCATGCTATTTCTTGAGGCAGACTGGTGCACAGTGTGTAAAAGGATGCACCGTGAAGTGTTTACGGATGGGAAAGTGATAGCATTGCTGAACACTCATTTTTCACCGGTCAAACTGGATATTGAATCCAGTGATAAACTCAACATGAAAGGAAGAACGATTTCGAAAAAAGAGTTTAGCAAAGATATTGGTATTTACGGAACCCCGACCATCCTTTTTCTGGATGAAACTGAGGATATCATAGGAAATTTTGTTGGTTTTTCTAATGTAGATGAAATGCTAAAGTTGTTGAATTTCATTAGTTCAGAAGCCTATCTGAATGGAACATTGGAGGGGTATTCATATAGGTGATAATTAAACCTGTTGATAATTATCCGAAATTAAAATCAGACGAATAAAAAAGACCAAAAACAAAAGATATGAGTCATAAAGTAGCGGTTATTGTATTAAGCGAAGTTGGAACACATGAAGCATTGGGCAGAGTCGTAAACGCCCTGGAGTTCGCGAAAGAGATGCAGGATCATGATGATGAAGTTAAGATCGTATTTGATGGGGCAGGAACTACCTGGGTGCCGGAATTAGCAGATGAAGATCATGATGCTCATCCGCTTTACAAAGCTGTTGAAGGCAGCATCCATGGAGCCTGTAAGTTCTGTTCAAAGGCTTTTGGCGTGATTAATGAAGTGCGAAAAACGAATGTAGATCTGCTGGATGACTATGATAACCATCCAAGTTTACGTTCTTTTATCACTGATGGATATCAGGTGGTAACAATTTAAAAAGGTCCTGATCATCACAAAAAGTATTGACATTCATTTAGTTAAAGGAAACCTATGCATTCATCTGAAATAGATTTTTCAGCTTTAAAAGCCTTATTTATTAACTGTACCCTTAAGCCGTCTCCGCAGAAAAGTCACACTCGTACATTGATCGATACCTCGATGGAAATCATGAGAAAAGAAGGTGTAGATGCGGATTGTATTCGGCTCGTTGATTATGATGTAGCGTACGGTGTTTATCCGGATATGACGGAACATGGGTTTGATGTGGATGAGTGGCCACAGCTTTGGGAAAAAGTAAAAGAGGCAGATATTCTGATCATAGGAACCCCTATTTGGTTAGGTGAGAAATCATCAGTTGCCACTAAACTTATAGAAAGACTTTACTCGATGAGTGGTCTCCAGAATGATAAGGGTCAGTATATTTTTTACGGTAAGGCGGGTGGCTGCCTAGTTACGGGTAATGAAGATGGGATCAAACATTGTGCAATGGGTATTCTTTATGGTTTACAGCATATAGGTTACAGTATTCCACCTCAGGCTGATGCCGGTTGGATAGGGGAAGCCGGACCGGGACCAAGTTACGGTGATGAAGCAGAAGGAGGGCGTGTTGGTTTTAATAATGAATTCACGCAAAGAAACACAACTTTTATGACGTACAATCTGATGCATTTAGCTCACCGGCTAAAAGAACAAAATGGTTACCCTGAATATGGAAATTCAAGAAAAGAATGGGATGCAGGTACGCGATGGAATTTTGAAAATCCTGAGTATCGTTAATATGTTTATAACTTCTATTGTAACCTGTCCAAACTGTAATGATAATGTGACCGAGCAGATGCCAGAAAATGCCTGTCAATTTTTTTGGGATTGTCCGTCAAGTGGCCAAATAGTGAAGCCTGAATCTGGTGACTGTTGCGTTTACTGCAGTTACGGAACCGTTCCCTGTCCTTCAAAACAAAATGGGAAACCCAGTTTATGTTGAAAAAATTAATGTTGAAAATGAGTGGAAATAAAGCCCGTAAACTTGAAAGTTGGAATACTATTTCAGAGAAAGAAAAGCTTAACATCCTTCTCAATAGATCAGAGGAATATCCTCAGCTAATTTATAAACACAGCACAAGATGCAGCGTCAGCTATGTGGCGAAGCAGGAATTAGATCAACATAAGGAAACGCTGTCTGATCATGCAGATTTACATTTAATAAATGTGATAGAGCAACGGGATTTATCTAACCTTATAGCTGAAAGGTTGAACGTGAGGCATGAATCCCCTCAGGTTTTGGTACTTAAAAATCGTCAGGTCATTTGGAGCGGATCCCACTGGTCTGTCAAGGGAAAAGAGATTTTATCAAAAATCGGGTAATACTATAAACAAGAGGTATTGGGGTAGATGCAGGACTCGGGATAAAAGTCTGCAAAAGCAAACCAGTACCCAGCAATGTATGCACGATTATAAACCACTACCGACCCAACAAATCTTTGGGGTATAAAACACCAATTGAACTCTTAAATTAACCCGAACATTCTACTTATAACCGGCCTAGTTTTTTGGGAAGCCGACAGGTGGAAATAATAAAAAAGGCCATAATAAATGAGGGACTTCAAGTTAAGAGAGGTTCCTATTTTGTTTTTTTTACTGGTTATTTTTTTAGGCAAATTAGGTTTTCAGTCAACTATTCTCCAAGGTGGATTTTTTCGATTCTCTCCGCCATAATACAATATAATCTGATTTCCATCCGGGTCCTTCAAACGTGCTTCGCGCCACAGCCATCTTTTATCTGCAGGATGCTCGTAAAACGAAATTCCCTTATTTGTGAGTTTCTCAACCGTCTCGTCCAGATTCTCACATTCAAAGTAGACATAGATGCCCGGGCCAGTTGGCAGTTCCTCTGTTTTGTGAATGGAAAATGTTGATTCACCATCCGGGCATTCAAACCGAGCATAGTAGGGAGGGCAATCTACGATTAGTTTTAAACCGAGTTTTGTATAAAACGGAACGGAAATAGATAAATCCAGAGACGGTACAGTAATCTGGTTTAAGTTCATACTTACTTTCCTTTTGTCACTTGTTCTTAATTATTTGATATATCTTTCTTTAATAATATTTATATGATGTATTTCATGTCCAATAATAAATTTAAGAAAATCCTCAAGGGTAACTTCATATTGCTTAGCACTGCCTTTTAATTCCAATTGGCTTTTAGATAATGCCTTAATAAAACTAATAGATGCCATACTTACGTTTTTTAAGTCAAATATTAGTTGATGTATAATCAATTCCTCAATATGACTATTGTTGACCAGAAAATTTTGATCATAACCCCATAGTTGAACCCTTTCATTTCTACTCAATTGAAATGCTCTAAACATTTTATTCTTTCATGGTCGGTAATATGTCCTACAATTTGTTTAATGCTCCATTTACCCGGCGAATAAAGATAAGCTGCTTTTTCTTCGCTAATTGATTTTAGAAATGTAAAAGTAGACACTGAAGAAAAAAACATATACAAATCACCCTCCTTTACAAAGACAAAATAATATGGAAAACCATCTTCAGGTGTGTAACTCATATTTTAGGATTACTGATTTTATACTCAGTTTTGGTTGATCGTATTTAAAAAAGACGTAATGGTAATCCAATATTCGGCAGAACCTTCTTGATCAAACCACAAAGCCTTCGAACCATGAAAACCATCCGATTCGGGAATAAACTGCAATTGCATATTGCTTTGGTCTACCTCACTTATTAATCCCTTTAACTCATCTGCTTCTTCCCTGGAAGACGTAACGAGAAAAGGTTGCTTGATTTTTGGAAGTACAGTTTTCAGCGAGGGAAATGCTTCACCAAAGTAGTCACCAGGGCTAAAGGATATCACCGCTTTTACATTTTTGTTTTTTACCGCAATATGAAGTGCTAGACTTGATGAGTACGAACTGCCCCAAACAATGATTTTTTGTTGATATTTATCAGTTAGATAATCTATCGCTGATTCAATGTCTTGAACAGCGTCTGCAAACTGAATGTTTTCAATACCATTTTGAGCGGCCCGATTGTAGGTTTCATTGTGCTTGCTGGCAAAACTGCCACCCGATCGCTGATCAATGGCAAGAGCGTTAAAACCCATTTTGTTGAGTCGGGGAGCAATATCAGCATATTCATATTTATTATATCCACCCTGGTGAGTCAGCAAAATAACAGGTTTGTCCGGATCGATTTCATACAAATCAGCCGAAATGACAAGCCCGTCTTTTGATGGAAACTTGATGTTCTTTTTCGAATAGGTAAATGCAATTTTTTCAGGTTTTGGAGCTTGCACGCTGTTTTGCAACCTTTGCTGAGTGCGAATCTGCTGCATTACAATCTCTTCAAGGTATTCGATTTTTGTAATTTTCCCCTCCTCATTAAATAAGATGGAAGATTCATTTTCGCCAAGCTGCACAAAACTGTATTTAACGGTGGCTACCCCATCTTTTGATTCAATAATCTCCAAAGAATTTAAGGGAGGAAAGTTGGTGACCATATTAGTTAGAATGGCTTGAGAGTTTGCAGCAGGAACAGGGCCGAACTGGAGATCAGCACTCAGATATGCTATTACTGATTCAATACTCTTAGAGTTGAAACTTTCCGCAAGGGCATCTACCTGCTTTGTATACTCTTGGGCAGAAACACTTGGTGTAATTAAAAACAAGAGGCTTAACATGAATAATGGAGTGACAAAAATTCTTTTTAAATTTCGAATAATTGTTGGGTAAGAATATAAAAAGGCACCAATTAGGAAAATAAATGGCCAGTTATCGTGGAATGACCACTTATTTTCCACCAAGTCAAAGTCAGGTATGATACCGGATATTTTTGTTACTACGAGTAGACCGCTTATCAAAATTAACAAACCGCCCACTTTTTGTGCTAAGGTTTTTTGTTTACGCTTCTGTAATGGATTCATTTTTTCTGGTATTGGATTAAAATATATTTATCGTTCACAGAGTTAGTTGAAGTGAAGTATATCTGAATTACACTTCTGCTAGATCTTTTTTAAAAATGTTGTCCTTTAGAGTCGCCCAGATCTTAAAACCAGATTAGAAACCAATGTGCAAATGCTTCCAGGTAGGATTACGAAATGCCGGTGATGGAACCTTTTACTGATCTACCTCTCATCTTCAAGCTCCTCTAAACACTCTTTTAGAGCACGAATTTGACTGCCGTATCTCTTATTTTGACCGTATGTCGTGATGTAATAGGATAATGTTGCAAAAACAACCGCACCCAAAACGAATAATAAGAGGACAGTTACATTCGGGAAAATTCCAATACCGCGAATTAAATCAATGAGTGCAAGTGCCAAAACTGTACCAGGCACAACAAGGGTGTCGGAGTATATTTTAACTCTTATTGCATTCTGAAGAATTGCTAATATATTTTGAATGGATGATTTTAAATTACTTTTACGGTTTTCAATAATCAGAATTTTGCGGTAGGCAAAAGCATTAAACAACGATATAAAACAAACTAATAGTCCAAAAATCAGGTAAAAAGTTCCCACTTCTAAATTTGAAGCTGGATCAACAAAGGATTCAAAAAACTCAAAGACTCGTTCCTCCGCTATAAACAGATACGATGCAAATGCCAACAGTAATAAACCAATACTGCCTGCCATAAATACTTTATTCCGGATCTTTCGTTTTATCTGAGAAATCGTGGTATTTGATCGTTTGCCTATCAGCCGATGAATTTCTTCCTTGCTAACAATATATCCTTCAACTTCGTGATTAGTCGTTTTTTCCCAAACGGTTTTCATTTGCTCAAGTTCCATGATTAAGCCTCCACCATTTTTTTTAGTTTTTCACGGATGCGTGTCATCTTAACCCGTACATAGTTCTGGCTGATTCCCATGATCTCAGCAATTTCTTCATTTCCTTTTTCTTCCAGGTACAACATTACAATCGCTTTTTCTACATCACTTAATTTGTTAATGGCAGTATGCATCATTTGTAATTCTTTTTCCGGTAAACTTTCTTCAGAAGGGTTCGATATTTTTTCAAAATCTATGGGCTGGGTGGGTTCTTCTTTCTGTTTATTTGTTTTTCGGAGTCGCTGAATCGCCACATTTAAACTCACGCGGTACATCCAGGTTGAAAATTTTGAATCGCCGCGAAATGATGGATACGATTTCCATAAATTGATAAGAATCTCTTGGAACAGATCTTTCCGATCCTGCTCGTCATCACAATACATACCACACACTTTATGGACGATTCCCTGTTCGCCCATTACCTGCCCAATAAATTTCTGTTCGAGTTCTTTTTTATTCAAAGTAGTTAGTTCTCTGCATCAAGTACTTTAAGGTATTAGTTGCTTTTAATAGATCAGAATTACAGTTTTTTTCTTTTTTAGAAAAATTACTTGGCTAAGTATGTCTTTCTTGCAAATAAATATGTAAATATAAAGTCCTGAGGTGCTATCATTTCTGTTTTTCAATAGCACGTTGAGTTTTTAGCTTGTTTGCGCTTGATTAGGGCTTTTAATACACCTTTCCTTTAACAAGACAATCATCAAAGTGAGCCTGGCGGATGTATACTGCTTTTGCAGAATAACTTATAAGTATGATAAGAGATAAGAAGACAAAAGTGACTCCCGCCATAAGTACCCAAGAACCTATTCCACTAAAACCGGTAGGTTGGAACTCTCTTGAGAAGGATATTAAACCACTCAAAACCATCAAAGCAGTGCTGATATACAAACCGGCCATTCCATAAGTCAGCAACCGCATTTGCGACAATTTTCGATTGATCAGTACTTGAAATTCATCGGCTTCCTTGAGTAGCCGTTCTAGCTCTTCATTTAGAGAAATAATCAAATTAGTTGTGCTGAGAATCAGGAGTCCAATGCCAGGAAGGATGGTAATAGGTAAATACCATGTATCCATAATATTTATTTATTCGAGGGGTTTAAGGTTTTGCAAAATTGTAGGAATCAGTTCAGAAATGGTAGGATGGATATGTATCGCCCGACTGATAATGGTATAAGGTTTATTGGCATACATGATATCAAGTAAGGAATGAATGATCTCATCACCATCAATCCCCAAGATGGTAGCCCCCAGTATTTTTTCTGTGTCAGCATCTACCAAAATCTTTATAAAACCTTTAGTTTCGCCTCTTTCTTTGGCGCGGGCAATGCGGGACATTTCGCGGTAGCCAATGAGTACGTTTCTATCTGATTCTCTGGCTTCATGTTCATACATCCCAATATGACTTAAAGAGGGATCGGTATAAAGCGCGTAATTCAAAATGCGGTCAGATACTTTTCGAGGATCGTCATCAAATAGGTTAGCGGCTACGATCTCAAAATCGTTGTAAGCGGTATGGGTAAAGGCTCCTTTACCGTTTACATCACCCAAAGCCCAAACTCCATTTAGGGAAGTTTGGAGGATATCGTTAGTTTTGATATACCCATGTTCATCGGTTTCTATATCGGTATACTCAAGTCCCAGATCATCCGAATTCGGATGCCGACCTGTAGCGACCAGTAAATGAGTGCCCGTTATTTGAGAAGGTCCGCTGGCACAATCAACATTAACTGTAATTTCTTTACCCGATTGAGTAGCACTAATACATTTTGAATTCAGACGAAACACGACCCCTTCTTCCTCTAGAATGTTTCGAACCGTTTTTGAAGTTGAAGGATATTCACGCCCGATAATTTCCTCTCCTTGTTCAATAATGGTCACTTCACTGCCAAAACGCCGAAACATCTGGCCAAACTCCAGCCCTATATAACTTCCCCCTACAATGATCAGATGTTCAGGAACTTCTTCTAGTTCCATAATTTCAGCATTTGTCATGTAGTCTACTTCACGAAGTGCAGGAGGTACAAATGGGTGGGCTCCTGTATTGATAAAGATTCTTTCGGAGGTTAATAATTTATTTCCTACCTGAACCGTGTGATAGTCAGTAAATCTAGCATGCCCTTCAATTACAGTGAGGTTTTTGGTCTCTCTTAACCAGCCCTCAACTCCTTTGGTAGAATTATGAACGAGTTTGTCTTTTCTGGCTTTTACTTTTTCTAGGTTTACGCTGATATCTCCACTAATCTCCACGCCAAACTCATTTCCTCTCCGAGCCATGTATGCTGCACGTGCACTTGCAACCATGGCTTTGGTGGGAGTACAACCGGTGTTGACACACGTTCCACCAAATTTATGTTTTTCAATAACGGCTGTTTTTAAACCTTCAGAAGCACATCGTGCTGCTATGGAAGGACCTGCTTGGCCTGTTCCGATTACAATTGCATCATAGGTTTCCATCATATCATTACTTTTTTTTATAAATATCTGTGTCAGGCCAAAAAACCAACCAGGCAAAGGCAAAATAATCTCCGGATATCAGTGGTTTTAGTAGCTTTCCTTCCAGAGGGCCACTGATAGCTTTTCCGGTAATATTCCACCTAGACCCGGTTTGGTTATCTGTAATCGTATTTTCTGTGTATGAAAAGGTTAAAACCTGATCATCAATAATTCTGCTATAAGAGCCAGTGGAACCGGCCTTTCGGGATCGTGAGATCAAAGATGCATCCATGGCAGAACGCGCCCCTTCCACATGAAAGATTACCACCGGAGTTTCTCCCACTACATCATTGATCACTATCTCATCTTTAGTAACAGTATAAGGATATGCTTTTTGAGTGCTATCCAACTGAATACCGATTACTTTTTGCATGGGTTTGAGGCGCCCATCTACTGATTCTTCCATAAATAGGGGCGAATTGTTAATATCATCATACCCAACGTAAGGGTTCTCGCCATAGGCTCTCTGATGACCGGTCTCCTTAGAGAGTACTTTTCCATTTGGATGAGCTTCCAAAAATTGTTTGAAGGATATAATCTGGCTTGGGAGGATCTTGAGACTGTTTCCATTGAATTTCCCTACAATTGCTTCTCCTGTAAACTGCTGCCACAGGGATTCTGTTTTTCTATCGAACATGATCATATCTGAGTGGCGTAGAAATCCCGAAACACCAAAATCGAGGATTTCACCATTTATTCGTCGATCAAATACAATAGCTGAATAACAGAGCGGGCAAAATGTGACCAATACCAGCGTATCATTAAATTGATCATTAACAATTTCATGCCAGATCAAGATCTGTAGAGGGTAAGCGCGGGCAATACCTTCTAACTCGAATGCTATGACAGGTTCGGAATACTCGATCCATTGACTGGCTTGCTCTACTGAAACAAAACTGGGATTGTTGATGGCTGGTATGCCATCTTTAGGTGGACCGCCTGATCGTAATTCTGACAGGTCAATGCTTTTCTTTGTAAGATCTGTTTTCCAATTTTCAAAACTTTGTGCACTTGAAGGTATTATAATTCCAGAAAAAAATATGGCTGCTAAACAAAACAAAGCCTTCAGTATCAACTGCTTGTGATATGAGAAGTTTAAATATATCATTTGTCGATATAGCCTTTACACCCCGTACTTGGGTACACACATGCGTTTGGAAACATATCTGCGATTGCAAACCAATAACCGTTATAAGAATTTGTTGGTTGTAGTTTTTGCCCGGTTCTTGGACCATTTACGGCTTCACCAAAAATATTCCACTCATTACCTTCCTCATCCGTCATAATAACCGGAAGTTTCCCTTGTACTGGGGTAAAGTTTAGTAAAGAGCCATCACTCAGTTCTCTGTGAAAACTAACAACAAAATCATACTCTTTACTTCCTGCTGCTACAATATTTAAATCCTTGTAATCCTCATTTATAACATCAATTCCATCACCCATTTCACTTTTAGCAAAGACTCTGACTTCCTGTTGTTGATCGGTAACCCTATCATGTAGAATGACATGGACCTTTGTTTTACCGGGTAATCTTTCATTTTCATTTTTAACAGGAAAGAGCAGGTAATTTTCGTCATTGAGGTAACTTTCCCCATAAGCAAAACCACCATAAAACCTGGCAAACCCTGTTTCTTTGGTCATAATTTCAGAATCAGGATACATTGCTTTCCATTGCTTCCATGTGGTTTCGACCATGCGTGCAGCTGGTTGAAGGTGGTCTCCACTCATAGGTCCCTTCACTGCCCTTAATTGCATTTGAGACCAATAACTATCAGTTTTTCGATCGTAAGCAATCAGATTATTTCGGAATAATAGCCCGGAAACTCCAAATTCGACGATATCACCATCGATCTGCCTGTTCCAGGTAATACCCGTTCCAGTTAATGGACAATAGGTCATTGCAATGTGTAGGTTTTCGACCTGATCGTTTACGATCTCGTGCCAATCCAGGATCTGATGCGGATAAGCTTTTATCGTATTTCCAGCTTTCAAACCTATTATTAACCTGTCATCTTGGATGAAATCAATCTCACTGACCGGTGCAAATTTTGGGTTATCGACAGAGGGTATGCCATCTTTCCCGGGACCACCATCCACGATTTCATCAGAGGGAATAAGCCACTCAGTGGACTGTGTATCGTCACCGGGGTTTTGATCTTCAGACTCTATTGTACTGTTTACCTGATCACATGCTGTGAAAAGTAAAATGATTGATATAATAAATGAATATCTGATCAACACGGTCCAAAATTTTGTCATTGGTGGTTTAGTTACAAATCATAGACGCCTTGAAAGTTCAACATCTTACAGTTTTTAATGTAGGATCGATTTTTTTCAATTTTGATTAGTTTGATTTCCGATATATTATGATTGGAAATTTTGCTTTTACTGACAGATTTAAAAATTTTATACTTGTTTTGATTCAAGAAGGAAAGTGATTCAAGAAGGAAAGGAATTGTATAAGGAATCAGTCTGTGAACAATCTCAAACAATAAAATTCAGATAAACTATACATGCTCAATTGGTTTAAAAAAGGACGAGATAAGTCTATTAAATATCAGACCAATAACGAATGGATCCTGGCATTAAAGCCGCCACCCGAAGAACAAGCGGTGCATCAGCTGAGGGTACATTTGATCAGGGGACTCAAAGCCTCTCTGTATAAATATGTAGACAGAGAGCTGGATGAGTTTGTTGAAGACATTGCGCAGGATGCGGTGCTGAAGATCCTTGATAAATATGACACCTTTCGGGGAGATAGTAAATTTACAACCTGGGCGATGAAGATCGCAGTGAGGGAAGGGTATTCAGAACTGCGAAAAAAAAGGTATAAGGATATCTCACTTGAACAGTACAGCAACTATGATCCTGATGACAGGGAAGCGATTGAGATCGAACACGAGCAGGCCGGTCCGGATCGTATTACCCACGAATCGATGATGGTTCAAAAGATCATGAAGATGATGGAGGAAGAGCTGACCGACAAGCAGCAAAAGGTAATAGAACACCTCATGATCGATCAGATACCCATGACCGTTGTTGCAGAAATGATGAATAGTAATCGAAATGCTATCTATAAACTGGTACACGATGCACGTATGAAATTGAAGAACCGTTTACAGGTTGAAGGCATCGATCCGGAAGAAATTTTAAATACCATGTAAGATGTTTGGGTATGACTGCATCTAAATAAAGATCTTAGGAAAAATTATGAAATTGAATAAAGACGTACTTAAAAAATTAATTAGTAAAATACCTCATACACACGAAGGAGAGATCGGGTGTGATGAATGCTTTGATGAGTTACACACGTTTGCAGAAATGGAGCTGGAGGGTAAATCGCCTGAAAAAGCCATGCCTCTGATCAGAGAACATTTAGATAACTGTGGTGAATGTAGACAAGAATATCAGGCTTTGCTTGATGCCATGAAAGTACTAAGCTAGGAATAGATGAATAGCCGAAGGATCAGCTTTAAGGGGAGTCAGGGAGATATGCTTTCCGCCAGAATCGATGAGCCGGATGAGGGAATAAGCAAAGGTACCATACTATTTGCCCATTGCTTTACCTGCAGTAAGAATCTGAAAGCGGTTGGTCATATCAGTAAGGCCTTAACAAAAGAAGGAATTGGAGTTTTCCGATTTGATTTTACCGGTTTGGGAGAAAGTGAAGGTGATTTCTCAGATACCAATTTTTCCTCAAATATTGAAGATCTGGTATCAGCTTCTGAATACATGAAGAAAGAGTGGAAGGCACCCCGAATGCTTATGGGGCATTCTCTGGGTGGAGCGGCGGTTCTACAGGCATCGCATTTGATCAATTCTGTAGAGGCTGTAGTTACGGTAGCGGCTCCCTGTAGTCCGGAACATGTAATACAGCATTTGCTGGATAAAAGAGACGAAATAGAAAAAAAGGGAGTGGCGACCGTTCAGCTTGCCGGCAGACCATTTACGATCAAGAAGCAATTTCTGGATGATCTGGAAGAGCAGAATATGGACAACATTATAAAAAGCCTCGATAAACCACTTTTGATCTTTCACTCACCGATCGACAAAACAGTGGGCATTAACAATGCAGCTCATATCTATAAAATGGCCAAACATCCCAAAAGTTTTATCTCACTGGATGATGCGGACCATTTACTGACCAATGAAGAAGACGCCAGATATGTCGGGTCTGTAACGGCGGCCTGGGTACATCGGTATTTTGGGTAATAATCGATACCGTTAATCTTTTCTATAAATAAACTAAGTGAGATTTTAAGTAAGATTATAATGTTGTAGCTACTCTTATCTATGGGGTATATGATAAACACATAATCTTTTATAAAAATCGGTTCGATGAGAAAAACTTCTCTTTACATAATCATAGCACTAAGTGCTGGATTAGTTTCATGTTCGTCAGTAACAAGCAATTCTGAAGAAGGAAGCATCAAAAGGGTAGAATGTGAAGGTGGGAACTGGTTGGTTCCTTGCCAACAGGTAGTTGATGGAGGGTCAGGAGTTGATGGGATACCATCCATTGATTCACCAAGCTTTAGCAATGTACAAGATGTAGAATTTCTTGAAGATTGGGAATTGGTTTTGGGAGTAAAAGTTGGTGATGCGGTCAAAGCTTACCCTCATGTGATCTTGTATTATCATGAAATTGTAAACGATTTAGTAGATGATATTCCTATTGCTGTTACATTTTGCCCATTAACAGGTTCGGGTATAGGGTGGCACAGAGAAATTGATGGGGACACAACAGAATTTGGTGTTTCTGGACTAATTCACAAAAACAATTTAATACCATATGATAGGAAAACCGGTAGTCGATGGTCTCAGATGCTTGCCAAAAGTATAAACGGAGAATTGATCGGAATGGAAATTGAAAAAATTCAGATGGTTGAAATGTCCTGGGGAGTTTGGAAGCAGGCGTATCCAGAGTCTAAAGTTTTGAATACCAATACAGGATTTGAACGAAATTATGAAAAGTATTTATATGGTGAGGATTATTCAGATGATAATTCCAGAATACTCTTCCCTGTTTACAATCCTGATGAAAGATTGGATGCTAAAACATTGGTGCACGGAATCATTTCTGAATCAGTTTCAAAAGTATACCCTATTGATATTTTTGACTCAGGTCTTGAGGTAATCAACGATGAGTTTGAAGGACAGAAGATAATAGTGGTAGGTAGCACTGAATTTCAGCTGGCAGTTTCCTACAATAGAACTCTGAATGATGGTACAATTCTGGAATTTGAGGGATCGCAAAGAAACTTTCCCGTAATTGCAACAGATAATGAAGGCAACGTATGGGATGTGTTCGGTATAGCTATCGAAGGACCAAGAAAGGGTGACAAATTAAAACCTACAGGAGGATACAATGCATATTGGTTTGCTTGGGCAGACTTTTTCAACTTTTCTCAAATATATAGATGAAAAAATAGATAAGCTTTTAAAAAAGGGTTGAAGTAAGGGTGAACTCAAATAAAAAATAATGAGGTAAGACTTTCAGTTGCAAGCACATCAATGTAGTGTATTATTGAAACAAGAAGACTAAACACTACTATTAATTAAAAAATAAGTAACATGAATTTTACTATTTACAATATTGATAATGCACCTGAAGATGCAAAGCAATTGCTATCGGCAGCTGAGGATAATTTTGGGTTTGTTCCAAATTTACTTGGTGAGTTTGCTGAAGCACCAACTGTTTTGGAAGGCTATCTCAAATTGAATGAGATCATTGGCAAAACCAGTTTTACACCACAGGAACAGCAGGTAGCAATACTGACCGTAAGCATTGAAAATGAGTGTCATTACTGCTCTGCCATTCATTCCACCATTCTAAAGAACCAGCTTAATACAGATGATGAGGTGGTGACCGCCATTCGAGAACAGAAAACAGTACCTGACAAAAAATTGAACACGTTGGTGAATTACACACAAAAGGCTGTTGAGAAAAGAGGACATGTCACAGATGCTGACATTCAGGAATTCTTGGACGGCGGTTATACCAAACAAAATGTATTGGAGGTTAACCTAATCATAGCACTGAAAACCATCAGCAATTACACCAACCATATTGCAGACACTCCGTTAGATGAGGCCTTTCAATCTGAAAGCATAGCATTTGCACCCGCATAATTAGTTCTTTCAGTTGAAAGTGATATAAGGCCTGATCCACTCGGATCAGGCCTTTTTTATAGGAACAAAGAATCTGGACGATCATCATCATACGGGTTCATGAATCCCCGCTTGATGGATAAAAAATAGTTTGACCAATACCGGTGAGATCACACCTAAAGAAAACCTTCGGCTGTCCTACAGGCTGCTCACCTGATCGGTTCTGTAGAAGCAGTGGTTACCGTAGCCTCGCCCTGCAGCCCGGAACATGTGACCAAACACCTATTGGAAAAAAAAGAAGAGATCGAAGAAAAAGGAGAGGCTACAATAAAGCTTGCCGGTCGTCCATTTACCATCAAGAAACAGTTTCTTGATGATCTGGAAGAGCAGAACATGGATAATATCATCAAAAGCCTCGACAAACCACTGCTGATCTTTCATTCACCGATCGATAAAACAGTTGGTATAGATAATGCTGCCCATATCTATAAAATGGCTAAGCATCCGAAAAGCTTTATTTCACTGGATGACGCGGATCATTTACTGACCAATGAGGAAGATGCCCTA
>Ga0102943_1000695_pt1 | contig 22187 bp, 20 predicted proteins | sample SalPonC_black_MG_FD_78174 | JGI IMG/M metagenome (GOLD analysis project Ga0102943, IMG submission 78174) | Salt pond soil microbial communities from South San Francisco under conditions of wetland restoration - Salt Pond MetaG... | ecosystem: Environmental > Aquatic > Marine > Intertidal zone >...
AAGCTGGTGGCCGAGGGGTACACCAGCAAGGAGATTGCCGATTTCCTGTGCATCAGCCCTAAGACCGTTGAGCGCCACAGGTCCAACATCATGGGCAAACTGGATCTGCACAATGTCTCCGAGTTGACCTCTTTTGCCATTGAGCAGGGCCTGGTTGGGCTTTGATATCCTAGCCCTTGACCTCCCTGAAGGAGCGCAAGTGGTTTCTCTTCTCTATTTTCTGGGCGTCTTCCTGGACGGTCTGTTCCAGGGCTTTGGCGTATTTGGCCGGTAAAAACCATGTACTTGGTCCGGGGGCCCCGGGTCTAAAAGTGAAAGACCAGGGGCACCAGGAAGATGGTGAGAACGCCGATGACAAGGGTGAGGGGAAGTCCCATCCTGACGAAGTCCGTGAAGTGGTAATTGCCCGGTTCCCAGACCATGAGGTTGGTCTGGTATCCGGCCGGGGATATAAAGGCGCAGGAGGCTGAGATCATGATCACGATGACAAAGGGCATGGCATTGACATCCAGCCCCTGGGCCGCAGACAGGGCAATGGGGAACATGAACGCGGCCGCTGCATTGTTGGTGATGACATTGGTCATGATGCTGGTGCCGGCAAATACGGCAGCCAGGGTGATCCAGGGAGAATTGCCCCCGGCCCTGATCACCATGGAGGCGATGTGGGAGGCCAGGCCGCTCTCGGTGGCTGCGGCGCCCAGTCCGATGGCGCAGGCGATCACCAGAAGGGTTTCCCAGTCGATGCTCCTGGCCGCGATCCTGAGGGTAAGGCAGCCAGTGGCCACCATGGCGACACTGGCCAGCAGGGCGGCGTTGAGCATGGACATGAGTCCGAAGGCTGCGGCCAGAACCATGGCAGCGGTGATCAGGGCGGCGGGCAGGCTCCGGTGGGTCCGCTTCAGATAGCAGCCCTTGAGTGGCTTGGTCATGATGAAGTCCTGTTCGATCTGGCTGTGGTAGTGGAAGGATTCCTCCACCTCCAGCAGGACGTGGTCTCCTGCCTGGATCCGGGTCCGGGCCAGGGGGGTGTCCACACAATCTCCGTCCCTGGACAGGGCCACCACCCGGAAGTGGTAGGGACTTTCGGAGGTGGGCAGGGACCGGACCCGCCGTCCTGCCACCGAACTGATGCCCGAGACCACTGCGCTGACCAGAAGATGGTCATGGCGGTTCTCGGTTGGGGTGACCCCGTGCAGGGGGATGAGGTTGTCCTCCCGCCACAGGTCGATGAGGGCCTGTCTGTCGGCAGTAACGGCGATGCTGTCGCCGGCCTTCAGTACCGGATCCTTTTCCTGGAGGACGTTTTCGTCCTCCCTGGCCAGGGAGAGCAGGGTCAGGCCCGGAGTGCCTGTGAACCCGGTCTCTGACAGGGGCTTGCCGGAAAGGCCTCCGGAAGATTTTACCCGGAACTCTCCAGAGTAGCACCGGGTAAAGGGGGATGCGTCTGTCTGCCCTTTCCGGGCGGGCAGAAGAAACCGGGTCAGCGCCATGAGAAAAATCATGCCGGTCAGGGCCACGGGGACCCCGGGCCAGGCCGGATCAAACATGGCGATCTGCCGAAGGCCGGGAACGGTCTTGCCGCCGGACAGGGCATCGGCCACAAGTCCTGCGACAATGAGATTGGTGGAGGTGCCAATGACGGTGCAGGCCCCTCCCATGATGGAGGCGAAGCTCAAGGGGATAAAGAGCTGCCTGACGGACAGGGCGCCCTGCCGGGCCATGTCCTGGATGACCGGAATCAACATGGCCACCAGGGGGGTGTTGTTGAGAAAGGCGCTGCCGGCTGCCAGGGAGGGCAGTATCCTGGCCTGGGCCGCCAGGGTGGTTTTCGGGCTGCCCACCAGCGGTTCGATGATGCGGCTCACCGCCCCGGTGGAGTACATGCCGGCGGCCACGACAAAGAGGACGGCAACGGTGAGCATCCCCTGGTTACTGAATCCGCTGAGCAGTCGGGGGATCGGGGCCAGCCCAAGGGTCATGGCGGCGGTCAGGGCGCCCAGAAAAACCGCTGCCGGCGGTACCCGGGTTTTTATCAGGGCCAGGAAGGTCAGGGCGAGAATGGTCAGGGTGGCATAGGCCTCAAGGGACATGGATCACTGCCTCCAGTTTGGATTTTGTATTCGGGTTATCCTCACCATCCTATTCATTGGCGTCCCGGGGCGCCATACGAAGATTCATGCAATCTGGCAGGACGGCTCCTGTATCTGTCCCCCGCCTTTACATGGCCCTGCAGGGTAAATTACATGGAAGGCTCTATTTGAAACCTAACCTTGGTATGATCAGATGGGAACAGGTAAAAACAGACCCGAAACCCGAGAAAGGAGGCCCCTGATGATCTGCTGCCGGACACGAACATCCGGGACAATGAGCTGACCATCTCCGGGCGGCCCGGTTCGGAAAATGGATAACCTTAACATTATAAAAACAGGGAGAACGACCCATGGATAAAGAAGACTTATGCCAGAAGATAAAGACCATCTATCCGGACATCGGCCGGTGCGGCATTGATGTGGATGTGGATTATGACAGCAGCAACGACAGGTGGAAGGTCGGTTTGAAACGGGGAAACAAATTCCTTGAGACCTTCCTGGAAAAAGGGGATGCAGAGCTGTGCATGGCAGGAAAGCAATGCGTCAGCCTCGGCCTTGAGATTCATCAGCTTGCGGACAATGCGTCCGAATGATGTTTGCCGGCAAGGAATGCCCTTGAAATCCAATAGACAAGGAGGACGACCATGACGACGAGACAGGAATATGAAGCAAAGCTTGAAAAATGGCTGGAAAAGTGGGAAGACAAAATCCGGACCGCCGAGGCCGGTGGGGAGAAGCCCTTCCAGGAAAAACTCGATGAGATGAAGGTGGTCCACCGGGATATCCGTGGAAAGCTTTCGGATATGAAGCAGAGCGACGATGACCGCTGGCAGGATATGAAGGACCGGGTGGACAAGATGGTCGGCCACATCGACGAATCCTTCCGGGAGAGTCTGGCGTATTTCCATTAACCGGCAAAAGCCCCGGTGAAACCAGGCACTGGTAAACTATGAAACAGTGAAACGGAGCCAGCCATGGGTCCCATCATAACCCTTTTGATTGTTCTGGTTGTCTCCCTTGTTCTGACCCGGATCGCCACGGTGGCCCTGACCCACACCGGGTTGAAATCCTTTTGATGTCTTAAGGATCGCAGGCCAGCCACCCGGCGGTTTCGGGCAGGAAATGGGCCAGCCCCTCCAATACCCCGGCGCTGTAATTACCGTTCATCTCCATGAATCCCCCCTGGGCCAGATAGAGGCGTTCGGGCATTCCTTTTTCCCTCATGGTCCGGACGGCCTCCTGCTGCACCTCGGGGAGGGCATTTTTCACCAGAACGGCCTGCAGGCCGCCGGTAAGCGCCTCCAAATCATTCCCTGAATCCCCTGCAAAAATGATCCGGTCCTCTTGGAATCCATACCGCTCCTGGAGGAACCGGATGGCATGGTGTTTGGTAGCGTTTTTCGGAACGATATCCAGAAGGCCTATCCCCTTCTGCTCATCGACGCTCCAGACCACCGCCGCCTGGATGCCGTGACCGGCAAGGCGGGACTTGATTTCCCACCGCAGGAAGACTGGATCCGTTTTCAAGTCTGCGTAATAGCTGAGTTTAAAGGCGGTCTGGTGCTCCCCCTCCTGGAGGTGGAGCCCGTTGATATCCGACAGAAGGACGGCCAGGTCCGGGGCCAGTTTTTCCTGCCAGGATACCCTGATCTCGTCCGTCCATGACTTGAGAGGTTCCCAGTTCCGGTCCGGGCGGTAAATGGCCGTGCCCACATCTCCCACGGCAAAGGCGGGCAGGGGGAGATCATATGCCTCAATGGCCTTTTGGATCAGAGACCTGTTTCGGCCCGTGACATAGGCCAGGGTGAGGTCGGGCAGTTTCGCCGCCTGCCTCAGCAGCCGGCGGGCCTTTGGCGATTCCGGGGGACGGCCGTTGGGCAGAAGGGTCCGGTCCAGGTCGCTGCAGAGAAAGATTTTATCCATGTTCGCCTCCAATGGTAAAAAAGGGTTTGTTTTTCAGTGCGTAATGGGCCATGAGGGCCCCGGCCGCGCTCCAGCCCTGGTGGCGGGTCCCCTGGGGGGTCAAGTCCCTGCCGTGGACATATTCAAGAAATCCCCAGGGGCGCCTGCCATCTCAAGACGGTTGGCCCTGTGGATTTCTTTTAAAAGGTCCCGGGCCCTGTCCGGTTGTCCCCTGCCGGCAAGATCGGCCGCATAAAAGCCTGTGATCATGGGCCAGACCCGCCGGTAGTTGTCCTTTGGGGTCGGGGAGGCCAGAAACCCCGGCGGTGCCGCACAATCGTACAACAGATCCAGGGCTTTTTCGTGTCCGATGGTGAACAGGTCTTTTTTTAGCGTCAGCATGCCGGTCGGTCATGGGGTCCCCCTATTATTTGTCTGGGAGAATTATACAGGGGTGGACACGATGGGCAAATCCGGTATTTTCCCCATTTGACGGTTGGCCGGGCATGTAGGAAGGCTGGCTGATTATCCGGCGTTGCTGCCGGTCCAGGCCGGCGGCCCGGCTGTTGTGGAAAAGGGGATCTGCCTGGGCCAAAGGGCCTAAGGCCGCTTTTACCATGGACTGGAAATGAGGGTCGCTGCATAGGGAGGCTACAGGAATACCCGGATGGACCTTGTGCTAAAATTCCGGTGTAATGTTGCCCGGCGGTATGATATTAAGCAATGAGGATTGGGCCGAAATTATGTTTTACCATCAGTTAAAAGAGATGAACGTGGAGGGGGACGCCGGGCAGAACGGGCCCAGGCCGTGGCATCCGTCAGTGGCGGCACTTCAGGGGATTTTAACCCATTGCCTGGCAGGATTATGCCAGGTGGTAACCACCGGGCTGGAATCCGGGCTGGAAAATGAGGTCGAGACCGGCCGGACCGGAATCTTTACGGCCAAGGCCCTGGCCGCGATCCATGGTGAAGCAGCGGCAGACCCCCACCGGCTCATTGAACTGATCCAGCAGGCCGTGGTGCTTCGTGACCAGATCAAGGAACGGATAAGGGCCCAAGACCCCAAGGCCCTGTTTCCCCCCGGTCCGGCGGATTTTGAGCCGGCCACCTCTCTTGAGGGCCTCCTCAGCCAGGCCGGAAAGACCCGGCCGGATGACATTCCCGCCGGAAATCAGGACATTCTGACCCTCAAACAGATCCTGATGTCAGGCCTCTGCGGGGTGGCATCCTATGCAGCTCATGCCCATCTGCTGGGGGGTCAGGATGCCCGGGTGTCCGCCTGTATTTTTGACAACCTTGCCGCCATCTACAGCAGCCGTCTTGACGCCGAAGCCCTGACCGACCGGATCCGGGCCTGCGGCGATGTGGCGTACATTGCCATGGGCCTGCTGGACAGGGCCCGTGCCCGGGCCTACGGGGAACCGCTGCCGGCAGCTGTTTCACTCGGATGCCGCAAGGGTAGGGCCATACTGGTTTCAGGGCAGGATTTCCAGGACCTGGAGGCGCTGCTGAGGCAGACGGAGAATTCCGGCATCCGGGTTTATACCCATGGTGAAATGCTGGATGCCCATCAATACCCACAGTTAAAGCAATTTGCCCAGTTTTCCGGCCACTATGAAGGGAAGGGGCAACATGAAGACGGCATCCTCCGTTTTCCGGGACCGGTGGTGCTGACGGCCGGCAGTTCGGTTCCCTTTAGAATAGACCGCGGACAGAACCTGTTTACATCGGGACCGATGAACCACCCCGGTATCCCGCACATCACCCGCCGGGATTTCAAGCCGGTTATCGACCAAGCCCTTGCCATGGAGGGATTCATCCGCGAAGAGTCCCGGGGCAGTTCTCTGGTGGGAAACCGGCAGGAGGAGATCACAGCGGCCACAGATCGGATTTCCCGGTGGATTAAACAGGGAAAGACCAGCGGCATCTTTTTCGCGGCAGACTGCCACGGTCCCGGCCAATACGGCCGGGAGCCCACCGTAACCCGATCCCCGGCAGACCGGGCAACGATCTTTCTGACCTGCAACGCCGGAGCAACGGCGCCGCATACGCAGACAGAGAAGGCCGGCCCCCTGTGCCTGGGGCACTGCCATGATCCCCAGGTCATCATCCGGATCGTTGAGGCGTTTTCCGCCTCTTTGGAGACAAGGGTCGATGCCCTGCCCCTGAGCCTGGACCTGTCCTGGTACGGACAGAAGTCGGTGGGGGTGGTGCTGGCCCTGATCTCCCTGGGACTCAAGGATATCCGCCTGGGACCCATCCTGCCCGCGGGCATCACCCCGGTGCAGGCCGGGGTCCTCGAAAGCAGATTCGGCATCCGTTCCCAGGGATTCCCTGGACTCGGAGACTTCCGGCCCTGGAGCGGGGCAGCTTCATGTCGGCCTTCCGGCGAAAGGGACGGATGACAGACCTGGTCGAGCGGATTCCGGTGTATGCGGTCACCAACCGGCCGGCCGCCCTGGCCGGCGCCCGGGTATTGATGGATCCGGACCGCATGACTGTCCCTGCTGCCGCATCCCGGTAAGCTCACAAATCAACCCGCAGCTGCAACAATTGATGAAAGGAGTGTATCATGCCCCAGGTGACCCTGTTTAAAGGCTATCCTTTTAAAGTGGGACAGAAGATCCGCATCGAAGAATCTCCCCGCTCCGGGGACTGGGAAGTTGTTGAGGTCACGGACCACAAGGTGACACTGAAATGCCCGGTATCCGGTCGCAAGCTGACCTGGAGCCGCTTCTGCTACCATGTGGAGGACCGAAAGATGGCCTGGCCCCGGCTTGACGACTGACCCCTAATCTGGAGCAATACCTCTGAGATCACGGCCATCTCTTATCTTTTAAAATTGCCTGACCTATCCGGTTGCACTATATTCATTGACGCCATGGGTACTCAGAAAAAAAGCGCCCCGGTAAACCGGGGCGCTAAGGGTCTTGCTGTGTAAGACGTCAGGTTAGACCGTCAGTTTAACGGATGCCGCCGGGATGGCAGGCTGAATTGGCGCATCCGGTCATTGTCTTGTCCTCGGCGCCGAATTCTGTGGTGTGGCACCCCAGGCAGGAGGGTCTGGAGGCGTTGGGAGCAAACCGGATCTTGTGCATGGCCTTGAAGTAACTCGTATAGCCTGCAAGATCGTCCGGGCTGTAGTTATCATGGCATTCAGAGCAGCTTCTTGGCGACGCCTGTCCCTTGAGCTCACCCATGCGGTGATGGCATTCAATGCAGTCATAGCCCTCATGGCTGTAGTGGTTGAAGGCCACGTCCAGGTCCTTGTCGCTGTGGCCCTGGATGAAGTTGATCCACAATTCGTCTTCTGGTGCGTAAAATTCCATGGGCTCAGGGTCGCTGGCCTGGACAGACATGCTAAGTCCTAAGGCCAGCATGGCCGCAGCCAGGAGAATGAATAGTCGGTGTGTCATATTTTCCTCCTTGCATCCTTGTTTTCCGCAGGGGTGCCAAATGAGAACCGGCCGGTAAGAAATTCCCGTCTGGACTGTTTCCTGGGCCTGGCCTGGGCCAGGATTTTGGCTTTCTGGCCGGCATCGGCGATGAGATGGGTGTGAAAGTCCTGGGCCTGTGAATCGGCAAGATAGATGACCCGGACCGATTCAGGATCTGCCAGAAAGGCATCTGGACGGGTTTTTTGTACCTCGGCCAGGCGCTTTTCGGCCAGTTCCAGCATGGCCTCCCTGTCCCCGAAGTTCATGGTGCCTGTGGGGCAGGCAGTGACACAGGCCGGTTTCAGGCCCATGTCCAGACGGTCAGCGCACATGTCGCACTTGGTCCATTGCCCGGTTTCCTGGTTTTTCCGGGGCACGTTATAGGGGCAGATCTGCTCCGGAGTCAGGCCGTTGCCCTTGCCCAGGCGGACCGCCTCGTTGTAAACCACGGCGCCGGTGGCGCTGTCCTGGGTCACGGCGTCGTGTCGGTACATGTTGAGCATGTACTTGCACGGGGGCTCGATGCAGTGGCGGCACTGGTCGGGAAAAAAGTGCCAGCGCAGCTTGCCTTTCTTGTCCCGGCCCTCGTTGAACCGCACCAGGCGCAGGGTCTGGTGGGAGAGGTCTGCCGGGTTCTGGTGGGATCCGAAATTCCTTGTCTGTTCGGCCGGCAGGTCTTTCCACTGCTTGCAGGCCACCTGGCAGCCCCGGCAGGCGGTACACAGGGTCAGGTCTACGAAAAAACTTTTACCATTCATATCTTATCTCCCTTCTCCCACTTGCGCAGGTTGACCATGAAGGCCTTGTACTCCGGGATCCCGGTGTTGGGATCCCCCACGTTGGGGGTGACGATGTTGGCCGAATCCCCGCCGTTGAGCGGCGTTAGCCAGCCGTAGTGCCAGGGCATGCCCACCATGTGGGTCTCCACCCCGTCCACGTTAAAGGGCTGGATCCGTTCGGTGACCATGGCAATGGCCCACAGAGAGCCGCGCACACTTTCGATCATGACCCGGTCTGCGTTTTCAATGCCGCGAAGCTTGGCCAGCTTGGGGCTGATCTCTACGAACATCTGGGGTTCGGTTTCCACAAGCCAGGTCATCCACCGTGTCATGGAGCCGGTCTGCCAATGCTCGGTGACCCGGTAGGTGGTGGCCACAAATGGAAACCTGGGATCGCACACCGCCTTGTGCTCATTGCCCACCTCCACTGAAGTGGGGTTGTGAAGCTGGCCGGAGAAGGGATGCTTGTGAACCGGGCATTCCAGGGGCTCGTAATGCTCGGGCAAGGGCCCGTCAGCCCGGCCCGGGCCAAAGAGCTGGCCATAGCCGTTCTTTCTCATGATAAAGGGATGCTTTGCCCCCGGGGCCCAGCCGCCGTCAGGCACATCTCCCTGCCAGGCCTTGCCGTCCCAGGCAATGACGGCCTTGTCCTTGTTCCAGGGCGTTCCCGTGGGGTCCACAGAGGCTCTGTTGTAGAGGATCCGCCGGTTGACCGGCCAGCACCAGGTCCACTTGGGGAACAGGCCGATTTTGGCCTGGGCCTCGGTCTGGGTGACGTCCCGGCGCTGGGCCATATTGCCCTGGTCTGTGTAGGAGTTGCAATAGAGCCAGTTGCCGCTGGTGGTGGAACCATCATCCATGAGGTAGGCAAATGAGGGGACCTGCTGGCCCTTTTTAAAGGATTTGCCCTTGACGGTGACATCCCTGGTGAACCAGCCGTTGGCCAGTTTTGCGGTCTGGTCGGCGCTGAAGTGAAAATGGCCGTGCTCGTCTTTTTCGCACATGTTGTTGAAGCTCAGGTGCGTGATGGGCTCGGGCAGGGGGCCGCCCTCTTCTTCGTAGAGTTTGACCAGCTCTTTCCACAGCTCGTGGAAGTAATGGCCGTCGGTGAGCACGCCCTTGGGGGCATCCGGGCCCTTGTACCGCCACTGGCTCCACCGGCCGGAGTTGGAAATCGAGCCTTGTTTTTCAATGGCTGAGGCACAGGGAATGTAAAAGGTTTCGGTCTTGATCTTTTTGGGATCCATGCCCGGTCCCTTCCAGAAATCGCTGGTTTCGCACTGAAAGAGGTTGACATTGACCATCCAGTCCAGCTTGCCCAGGGCCTCCCGGGTCTTAACCGAATCCGAGCCCGAGCAGGCAGGGTTCATGCCCCAGATCAGGCTACCGGAGAACTTGCCCTCGTGCATGCGGTGAATCATGGGGATCCAGGAGTACTCGGAGGCGGCATGGGTGTCCAGCTTGGGCAGGTAGGTATACCCTTTTTCCACGGGGTCGTCGGAGTACATGGCCTTGATGAGGCTGGCCGAGTACTTGGGATAGTTCTGCCACCAATTGGCGCTTTTCTTGTCCGCGCTTTGCGGGGTAAAGGCCTTGTTGTAATCGGCCAGGCTATCCTGTCCTGCCAAAGGGGTTTTCAGGTAGCCGGGCAGGATGTGATACAGCAGGGCATAGTCTGTGGAGCCCTGGACGTTGCACTCTCCGCGCAGGGCGTTGACCCCGCCGCCGGCCACGCCGATATTGCCCAAAAGCAGCTGGATCATGGCCATGGCCCGGATGTTCTGAACCCCCACGGAATGCTGGGTCCAGCCCATGGCGTACATGATGGTGCCGGCTTTTCCCTTTTTGCCCGTGGCTGTATAGGTGCGGTAAAGGGCCAGAAGGTCTTGTTTGGAGATGCCACAGGAGGCTGATACCTTGTCCAGGGTATACCTGGCATAGTGTTTTTTCAGGATATTGAAAACACACCGGGGATGGCTCAGGCTTTTGTCCTGTCTGGGCAGCCCGTTCTCGTCCATTTCAAAGGCCCACTGGGATTTGTCATAGCTCTGGGTTTCCGGGTCGAATCCGGTGAACATCCCGTCCTGGAATCCATATGCCTTGCCCACGATGAAAGCGGCGTTGGTGTACTCTTTCATATAGGGGGTAAAGTATTTTTTATTGTTCAGGATATACCGGATCATGCCGCCGAGAACGGCAATATCCGTTCCTGAGCGAAGGGCCATGAACATGTCTGACTTGGCCGAGGTCCGGGTGAACCTGGGGTCCACATGGATGATCTTGGCCCCTTTGGCCTGGGCCTTGAGGGCCCATTTAAAGGAGATGGGGTGGTTTTCGGCAGCGTTGCTGCCCATGATCAGAATACAATCAGAGTTTTTCAGGTCGATCCAGTGATTGGTCATTGCGCCGCGTCCAAACGACTCTCCCAGAGCCGCTACCGTTGCGCTGTGTCAGATCCTGGCCTGATGTTCGATATACACAAGGCCCAGGGACCGCATAAAGCTTTGCATGGCCAGACATTCTTCGTTGTCAATGGCTGCAGAGCCCATGGAGGCGATGCCCATGGTCCGGTTAACGGTCTGGCCTTTGTCATTCTTGGCCTCAAAGGACTCGTCCCGGGATTTTTTGATGAGCCGGGCAATCCTTTTTTTACACCAGTCCCAGTCTTTTTCCACAAAGGTGTCCCCGTAAGGCTCCCGGTATAGGCAGGTGGTGGTCCGCTTGTCATTCTCTGTCATCTGGATGGTGGCCGCGCCCTTGGCGCACAGGGCCCCCTGGTTGATGGGATGGTCGGGATCCCCTTCCACGTTGACTGCCCTGCGGGTCTGGGTATCTGTGTTGACCAGCAGGCCGCAGCCGACAGAGCAAAAGGCGCAGATCGAGGTGGTCTGCGTGGTCCATTTGGGGCTCAGCTGGCGGGCGCGTTTTTCAGGCTTTGACACCGCTGCACGCCCCAGCCCCGAAAATACGGGGACTGCGGCCAGGCCGGCCGTTGCCGCAGAGGCCAATTGCACAAATTTTCTGCGGGTTAAATCCATGGCTTCTCCTTATTGTTTCGTTGGGTTTAACAAGGTTCTTATCAAATCCGGGCAGGGTATCCTCCCGGTTATATTTGCCATACTGACGGGGCTGTGCGGGCATAACCCTCTTGTTCTGCCAGGATGTCCAGGGGCAGGGATTCCAGGTCATTAAGGGGGGCAAAGGCCTCCCGGTCAAGGTTCCTGAAGTCGATGGTTTTGATATAGGTCTTGCATTTGCTGCAGGTTTCCACCCGAAAGCCGGGTTCCTGGTCTGCGGTAAAATAGGTTTGGGCATCAACGTCGTCGCTGTCACAGCAGGGACAGGCAATGCGCCGGATTCTGTATGTATGGCGGCAGCAGGCGCAATGGCCGAATCGCTGGCCCTCCTTGCCCCGCAGTTCCAGCATAAAGGGAGGGCTGCCGCAGACCGGGCAAGCGCCCTTGGCGTTGATGCGATCCGGGACCAGGCCGGCAGCCTCGGCCAGGCCGGCAGCCCCGGCCTCAAGACAGGGGGCTGCCGCAGCAGCAACTAAAAAGGATAGAAATGCCGGGGTCTGGGGAAAGCGGTCTTCCCAGGCGGTTAGCACGGGGGTGTCCGGGTTCCCGGCAAAGCGCCCCAAAACCTCTGCCAATGGGGTTTCAAGGTCCAGGGTCCCTGCCTCAATGTCTGCGATGACCGCCTTTGCCGCCTCGATCATAGCCTCGGGCATGCCCGGGTCAGGAGTCAGGACAAGGTCCAGAATCCGGTCTGCAAGGGCTTTGAAATGCGTTGGATCCAGGGGCAGCTGGTCAGCCGGGCACAGAGGGGATGTTAAAGAATCCGGGCTGGAAAAATCAAAGCCGGTAAGGTCCAGTGCTAGCCCAATGTCAGCCTCTGCCTGGAGCAGGGCGGTCTGCCCCAAAAGGGTGACCAGGTCCCCGGGCAGGTGGCTTGACGCTGCCATCCGCTCTATGGTTTTGGAGATGATTCTTGTTTTATGCTGTTCCGTCATGTGCTTTCCCTTTTGTCAAGACGATGCCGGACCGGTGCTGACCAGGTCCGCCCGCCTTGTTTAAGGTCGGTTTTCAGACCATATTAAGTATAAAAGCGACTTGATAGCACAGGGTCGGTTACAAAAAAGTTACAAGGGTGAGATGTCTGTCAAAAGCCCTGATTCAGAAGTGGTTTGGTGTTGTTAATTGCTTTTTTATCTAATAGGATTAAAGGTTGTACAAATTTTTGAAGGCGGAATTGCAATCATTTATATGAATTTTTTGTTGTAGAAAGTTCCTCTAAGGCGCTAACTGACAAGAAAGACGAGTCTGTGACAAGATCAAACGAGAAAAAAAGTCCTGAAGGCCTGACCCTGCTGCCGGATCATGTGGCCCGGCATCCAGGGACTGCCGGGTTGCCTGTTTTGGATATTCTGGCGGATCTGGCCGGGGCCCTGGCCTCGGACAGGCGGGCCCTGGTGGAGGCCCCGCCCGGGGCGGGCAAGACCACCATCATCCCGTTGGCACTGCTTCACCAGGCCGACTCAGCCTGGCTCAATGCAAAGAAAATCCTGGTGCTGGAGCCCCGCCGCCTGGCGGCCCGGGCCTGTGCCGGGCGTATGGCCGCCCTGATGGGCCAGGCCCCGGGCCAGACCGTGGGATATCAGGTCCGCCTGGACCGCTGCGTGGGACCTGACACCCGGATCGAGGTCATCACCGAGGGGATTTTGACCCGAAGAATCCAGAGGGATCCTGAACTGTCCGGCATCGGGCTGATCATTTTTGACGAATTCCACGAGCGCCATCTTCATTCGGACCTGGGCCTTGCCCTGGCCCTGGAGGCGACTGAGGTGTTTTCCCCTGACTTGCGGCTGCTGGTCATGTCCGCCACCATGGACCTTGACGGATTGTCCCGGATCATGGGATCGGCACGGATCATCCGATCCCGGGGAAAGTCCTGGCCCGTTGACACGGTCTACCTGCCCCCTGAATCCACCCGGCCAAAAGGCAGCCAGGTTCCATACCCTGCCAGAGATAAGGGGTTTTCCATCCTGCCGGCCTGCCGGGCCGCCATTGTCCGGGCTTTGGGGGAAAACAAGGGGGATATCCTGGTCTTTCTGCCCGGGGCAGCCCAGATCCGGGCATTGGCAGAGGATCTGGCCCCTTTGGCAGACAAGGATCCCTGCCTGTCCATCTTTCCTTTGTTCGGCAACCTCTCCTACAAGGACCAGGCCGCTGCCATTGCGCCTTCTTCTGAGGGCTGCCGTAAATTGGTCCTGGCCACCCCCATTGCCGAAACCTCTTTGACCATTGAGGGGGTGAGGACGGTGGTGGACACAGGGCTTGCCCGGGTGCCGAAATTTTTTCCAGGCACCGGGATGAGCCGCCTGGAAACTTTGGCCGTGTCCCGGGCCTCGGCTGACCAGCGCCGGGGCCGGGCCGGCCGTACCGGTCCGGGCATCTGCTACCGGCTCTGGTCTGCCCATGTTCACCAGGGCCTTATCCCCTTTAACCGGCCTGAAATCCTTCAGGCAGACCTGGCTCCCCTGGTTCTGGAGCTGGCCCTGTGGGGGGTGAAAGATCCCCGGGAGCTGAGCTGGCTGGATACCCCGCCGGACAGCGGTATTGACCCTGCCCGGGCACTGTTGAAGCGCCTGGGCGCCCTGAATGCCCGGGGGCAGATCACAGACCACGGCCGGCGCCTGGCTGCTGCCGGCATCCATCCCCGCCTGGCCCAGATGGTGATCCGGGGGGCGGAATTGGGGCTGGGGTATACGGCCTGCTGTCTGGCTGCCCTGGTTGAGGGCCGGGACCTGATCCCGGCCTCCCAGGATCCGGATATCCGCCTGCGACTGGAGATCCTGGCCAGCCAGGCTGGCAAGGGCCGCCGGCCCCGGGACAAGGCCGCCCAGAAAATTTTGTCCCAGGCCCGGCTACTGGCCGAACGCTTCAAGATTTCATCCGCTGCCATTGCAATTGAATCATCAGGCCGCCTTCTGGCCCTGGCCTGGCCCGGGCGCATCGCCAAAAAGCGGCAGCCCGGCAGCCTGGCCTATGTCATGGCCTCGGGGGCAGGATGTGAGTTCATGGGAGAAAACGCGGTCTCAGGCAAGGATTTCATCGTGGCGGTTCATGCCGGGGGCCGGGCCAAAAACCCCCGGATATCCCTGGCCGCCCCCTATGACCCGGCAGATCTGGAAAAAGATTTTTCGCAGCAGGTCCAGACCCGGGAAACCGTGGCATGGGATGTGAAGACCCGGTCGGTGAGGGCCATGGCCACCTGTGCATACGGAAAAATCATTCTGAGCCAGACCCCCTGCCCCCTGCCCGGGCCGGATCAGGTGGTCCCGGCCCTGATTCAGGGGATCCGCCAGCAGGGCCTGGAGATTCTGCCCTGGTCAAAGCCGGCCCTGTCCCTGTGCTGCCGGGTGACCTTTTTGCGGGGCACAGGGTTGCCTGAATTCGCTTCTTTGCCGGATTTGAGCCCCAAGGGGCTGATCGCGGGCCTGGAAGAGTGGCTGGCCCCATTTCTTGAGGGGATGGCCTCTGCAGCTGACCTGAAGAGACTGGATCTGACAGGGGCGCTCAAGGCCCTGCTGTCCTGGGATCAGCTTTCCCTGGTAGAGGCCCAGGCCCCTACGCATATCCAGGTGCCGTCAGGATCACGCATCCCACTGGATTATGAAGATGAGACCGGCCCCCTGGACAGTCCGGTGCTGGCGGTGCGGCTTCAGGAGATGTTCGGCCTTACCGCCACCCCGGCCGTGGCCAAGGGCCGGGTTCCCCTTACCCTTCACCTGCTGTCTCCTGCCCGGCGGCCGGTCCAGATTACAAGGGACCTGTCTAATTTCTGGCGCACCACCTATGCTGAGGTGAAAAAGGATCTCATGGGCCGCTATCCCAAGCATTACTGGCCCGAGGATCCTCTGGCTGCCCCGCCCACCAAGCGGGCCAAGCCCCGGAAACGATAACCTGGATATCCAGGGTAAGAATGCCTTAAGACTAAGGTCCTGGGCAATCAGCCCCCGGCACAAAAATGCCGGGGGCTGTTGATCCCTGGATAAAAGGGGGCGGCGGATTAACGGATGGCCTTCATGGCCCCCATATAGCCCCGCAGTTTTTTGCCCACCTGCTCCACTGAGGTTGAGCGGATGGCCTCGTTGACCTGGATCAGGCGGATATTGTCCACGCCGGCATCTTCAAGGTCCAGGCCGCTGCCGATGACATCGGCGTCAATGGTCTTCATGAAATCGGCCAGCAGGGGCACGGACTTGTGGGCAAAGAGATAGCAGCCGTACTCGGCGGTATCGGAGATGACCACGTTCATTTCGTAGAGTTTTTTACGGGCAATGAGGTTGGCGATCAGGGGCACCTCGTGAAGGGACTCATAATAGGCGGACTCTTCAACGATGCCGGCGGAGACCATGGTGTCATAGGCCAGTTCAACCCCGGCCTTGACCATGGCAATCATGAGGATGCCGTTGTCAAAGTACTCCTGCTCGGGGATGTCAGCCTCCTGGCACACAGAATTTTCAAAAGGGGTATCAGCGGTTTGCCCCCGCCATCTCAGCAGGTCAGCATCATCGGCTGCCCAGTCCGCCATCATGGTTTTGGAAAAATGACCGGACATGATGTCGTCCATGTGCGTGTTGAACAGGGGCGCAAGGATCTCTTTCATGGATTCCGCCAGATCATAGGCCTTGATCTTGGCCGGATTGGACAGGCGATCCATCATATTGGTGACGCCGCCGTGCTTGAGGGCTTCGGTCACCGTCTCCCAGCCGTACTGGACCAGTTTGGAGGCATAGCCGGCATCCACGCCTTTTTCGATCATTTTATCGTAGCACAGCAGGGAGCCCATCTGCAGCACCCCGCAGAGAATGGTCTGTTCGCCCATGAGATCGGATTTCACCTCTGCCACAAAAGAGGACTGAAGCACCCCTGCCTTGTGGCCGCCGGTGCCGGCGGCATAGGCCTTGGCCAGCGCCAGGCCCTCGCCCCGGGGATCGTTTTCCCGGTGAACGGCGATGAGGGTGGGCACGCCAAACCCTCGTTTATACTCCTCCCGGACTTCAGTACCAGGGGATTTGGGGGCCACCATGATAACGGTGAGATCTTTTCTGATCTGCATGCCCTCTTCCACGATGTTAAATCCGTGGGAGTACGAGAGGCAGGCATCCTGCTTCATCAGGGGCATGACCGCCTCAATGACGTTGGTGTGCTGCTTGTCCGGGGTGAGGTTGATGACCAGGTCTGCGGTGGGCAAAATTTCTTCGTAGGTGCCCACGGCAAATCCGTTGTCCGTGGCATTTTTCCAGGACTGGCGCTGTTCCTGTATGGCCGCCTCCCTCAGGGTGAAAGACACGTCCAGGCCGGAGTCCCTCAAATTCAGGCCCTGGTGAAGCCCCTGGGCCCCGCAGCCCACAATAACGATTTTTTTATCCTTTAGGGCGTCTACCCCGTTGAACTCGCTTTGGTCCATGAACCGGCACTGGGAAAGCTCCTCGAGTTGAAGCCGCAGGGGAAGGGTGTTGAAATAATTGGTGCCCATATCAAATCTCCTTGTTATATATACCTGTTAATTGAGTTGATCCGGGTTCACCATGCCCTAATTCTTTTGTTGCGTCAAATGAATCATTTGCAACTTAATATTGAAAATATCGCAACATTGACTTAAAATTACAGGAAAATCGAAACAGACCCACAGGAGGCCTATGGATATCAGAACCCTTGAACTCTTTCGTCACCTGGCCGGCACCCTTCATTTTGCCAGGACCAGCCGGGCCTGCCACATCACCCCGTCAGCCCTGACCCGGACTGTTCAGCGCCTTGAGGGGCAGATGGGCGAACCTCTGTTCCTCCGGGACAACCGCTCGGTGGAGCTGACCTCTGCAGGGCTTGCCCTGAAGCGGTACGCCGATGATGTCCTTCAGCGGTGGGATCGCCTCCAGGCAGAGTTGTCAGAGGACCAGGCCCTGGGAGGAGAACTCTCCTTGTTCTGCTCGGTGACGGCAGCTTACAGCATTCTGCCCGGGTTGATTTCCCAATACCGCCGCATTCATCCGGGGGTGCATATCCGCCTGGAAACCGGGGATCCTGCCCGCTCCCTGGCCCACCTGGCCAACCGGGATGCTGATGTGGTTATTGCGGCCCGGCCTGATGCCCTGCCCCGGGAGGTGGCCTTTCTGGAAATGGCCAAAACCCCCCTGGTCTTTATCAGCGCCCGGCAATATCCAAATGTGGCGGTGTTCCGGGACGGCCGACTGGACTGGGAGCAGACCCCAATGATCCTGGCGGACTCGGGTTTAAGCCGGGAGCAGATGGACCTGTGGTTTGCCAGGAATCAGGTGGTGCCAAAGGTTCACTCCCGGGTGGCCGGCCATGAGGCCATCATCGCCCTGGTCAACCTAGGCTTTGGCATCGGCCTGGTCCCTGAACTGGTCCTTTCCCAAAGCACCCTGGCCGGGCGTATGGTCATTATGAAGAATATGCCGGTGCTGCCCCCTTACAGGATCGGGCTGTGCACCAGAAAGACCCGTCTGGGCAACCCCCGGGTCCAGGCCTTGTGGGAGATGGCTTCGGGCCGCTAAATCTGAGGCCGGCCCGGGTCTTTTCGATCCTGAACGCCACGGCCCCTAGGCCGCTTACCACATAGCCATTTATCCAATATTTTGACCAAATCTTTGGGTTTAACCGGTTTTGCAAGGTAATCATCCATGCCAGCATTCAAACATTTTTTACGGTCCCCGGCCATTGCGTGTGCGGTCATAGCAATGATCGGAATATCTGAATTCTTTACCTGGGATGTTTTTTTTCGAATAATTCTGGTTGCTTCAAACCCGTCTAATTCCGGCATTTGACAGTCCATTAAAACCAAATCATAATCTATGGTTTTTAAGGCTTCAACAGCCATTTTACCATTGTTGACCGCATCAGCTTTAAAACCAATTTTTTCTAATGTTTTTAAGGCGACTTTTTGATTTATTTTATTATCTTCGGCCAGCAGAATTTTTGTTTTGAGACGGGCCTCATCAGACAACGAATATTTGGTGATACTTTTTTTTGGGAATGGTAGTTGTTGATTTTTTAAACGGCCACTCATCTCTTCAATGCATGCTTTTAGTTGATGCATTTTGATGGGTTTGGATAAATAGGCATCAAATCCGATTTCACCCATTTTTTTTGGATCAACTCTTTGGCCCATTGTACTCATCAGTATTAACCGGAGATCAGAGAATTTTGGATTGCTTTTTATTTTTTCTGCTAATTCTTCAGCATCCATGTAAGGCATCTGCATGTCAATAATTGCAATATCAAATAAATTTTGCCTTTTGGCAGACTCAGCTATTTTATCAAATGCATCAATCCCATTGCCAGCTTCTTCAGTTTTATAACCCCACAATTTGAGTTGCTCGGTTACCATAAGTCTGTTTGTTGAATTATCATCGATAATTAAAATAAATGGATCTGTAATGTCTTGTGTTAATGATACGGTTTCAGGAATGTTGTCCTGTTTTTCAAATTTAGCTGTAAACCAAAAAGATGAGCCCTGATTCTCCTTGCTTTCAACACCGACGTCTCCCTTCATCATATGTGCTAATTCTTTGGAGATGGTAAGCCCCAGCCCAGTTCCGCCGAATTTTCGAGTGATTGAACTGTCTACCTGAGTAAATGACTTAAACAGTTTATCCAGTTTGTCTTCAGGGATTCCAATTCCCGTATCTTTGACCGTAAATTTGATTTTGACGGAATCGTCACTTTCATCCATCACATCAGCATAGATTGCCACCTCACCCTCGTGTGTAAATTTAACTGCATTTCCGGCAAGATTTATAAGTATCTGTCTTAATCTGCCTGGATCACCTTTGAGTAATAAAGGAACTTCTGAACGGATGACAGTTATATACTCCAAGTTCTTTTCGTGTGCTTTTAAGGCAATGATATCACCAACTGAATCTAAAGTTACCCTTAAATCAAAATCAATGATTTCAAGGTCGAATTTTCCTGCTTCAATCTTTGAATAATCCAGAATATCATTAATTAATGCCAGCAGTGATTCACCACTTACTTTAACTATGTGCGCAAAATCTGCCTGTTCCGAAGTGAGTTTGGTTCCCAAAAGAAGCTCTGTCATTCCAATGACACCATTAATGGGAGTACGAATTTCATGACTCATGTTGGCAAGAAATTCACTCTTTGCAGCGTTTGCTTTATCTGCTTCCAGCCTGGCTTTTTCCAGCTTAAAATTTGTTTCGCTTAACTCTTGGGTCCGTATTTTAACCTTTTTTTCAAGTTCAGCACTGTGTTTTTCGATTGTTAAAATATCACGATAGGATTTTATTGAACTCCGAAAAGCCGTATGCATTTTCAAAGTAGTCAGATCTGTTTTTTCTTTGTAGTCATCAATGTCAAAATTATCAATCACATATTGCTCAGGTGCTTTTCCGGGTTGCCCGGTTCTGATGATTAGGCGAATGTGTAAAAGCCCAATTTCTTCTCTAATAAAGCGAACCAGATCCAGCCCGGCTTCTCCGGTTTCCATGACCACGTCTATCATTGCTGCTGAAAACGTCTGATCCTTTTGAAGTATCTCGCGCGCCTGCTCTGCAGAGTATGCACTGACTAATTTAAGGGGTTTACCATCATAACTAAATTTTTTTAAAGCGATACGAGTCACTTCATGAACATCAGGTTCATCATCTACGATGAGGACTTTCCAGATATCATTGTCCATCTTAGCATCAGTTTGGATCATCCGAGCAGAAGAAGGTAAATCACTATGGTCAGGGGACAGTTTTTTGTCTCGTTTAAATCCTTTAGATGGTTTTTTCTTATTCTTGGATCTTATGAGTTTCATCAATCTCCTGTTCAATTATAGGAATATCTATTAAAAAGTTTGTCCCTTCACCCAGTCTGCTATCGCACTGAATTGTTCCATTCAAATTATTGGTAACAAGGTTGTGACAAATATACATTCCAAGACCGGTGCCACCTCTGGCTCTAAGCGTCGTGAAAAATGGCTCAAAAATTCTATCCGCAGTTTCTATGGACATGCCTTGTCCTGTATCTGAATAAAAAATGAGGATATTTTTCTCCTTCTTTTCGACACGAATCAGAATATCGCCTTTTAATTTTCCATTTTCAAATCCGTGCAATAAACTGTTTTCAACCAAGTTAGATATAATTTGAAAAATATCTCCCGGATTTCCATAGATATTGATATTTTCATGGTATTCAAAAATAATCTTTATGGAAGGATCCTTAATCTTAACCCGCATACTGGTTAGTGCATCCTCAATGTTCTCGTTTAAGCAATATTCAGATAGATTTTCAATACTTTGATCAACAGAGGTTCTTTTGAAACTCCCGACAAGATCAACAGATCTTTTCAGATTCGAATAAACAAGTTTAGATGCATCCCGAATGCTTTCAAGCGCTGAAACCAAGTCTTCTTCATCTACTTCATCCTGAGTCAGCATGTGATCGATTTGTCGTGAAAACTCAGAAACACTTGAAGATGCAGTTAAAGCAATGCCAATAGGTGTATTTATCTCGTGGGCAAATCCGGCCACCATGCGACCTAAAGAAGCCATTTTTTCAGACTCGATAAGTTTTGACTGCGCCAGTTCAAGATCAGTTATACTTTTAGTCAGGGCTTCTTCTTTTTGAGTCAGTTGTGCATTTGTTTTGTGAAGCTTACGTACCAAGTCGTTCTGTTCACGGTTTAAAGTCAAGACCTCATTGCGCATAATTTCAATTTCATCGGTGTCCATTCTACCGAAAGCCAGAACACGGTCTTTAATTTTCTCAAATGTAAAGTAAAACGTTTCAGGGGCGCCACTGCCTGCAGCAATAGTAATCATCCGTTCAGTTGATGGATCACTTACACAAGTATTCAGATCAAAATTTTCAGAAAAATCGACAATCACGTCATGAAAACTTTGTCCTACCGGATCATAGCCAATGAACTGATTTGCATACTGATTGGCTGATAGTATTTGCCCTTTCGGTGAAAGAACAAAAAAAATCACTGGTGCTTTTCGCTCTAAATATGAATGAACTACATTATGAATAGATGAATTATCAATCATGTCAAATCGACTTTGTAGACGTTTCAAGTTCTGTCAATGTTGGGATATATTCTGTTCCATAGTATTTTTGATGGTGTCATGACCACCCACCAAAATCTCCATATTCTTAAAGTTGCTTCGGACAGCTTCTAAACCGTTTTCCATTTAAAAGAAGATCAAAATAATTATGATATAATTTGTCTGGAATCATGATGAATCCTTAAAACGATCCGTTTTCATTAAATTGTTAACATATTTTATTTAGATAATTCCTCATCCGTGAGCTTTACGAATCCCGGAATATTCACGATTATCCAATTATAGAACGGTTCGATTTCTTCAAATGCATTTGGGCTCAATTCCTTTTTTAACAGATCAATCCATAGATTTAAATTTGCAGGCCAGTATGTTGTTTGAAATCCATGAGAACGGTAAGCACGAAAAACCCACAGCACGGTTTCAAAAAAAACTTCCGGTTTGTAATCAGAGAACATAGATGCCATGAATCTTGGAAAATTCCGATTGTTATCCTCTGCCATCTGGTGATTATCTTTGCCGATTAATTTCTCATAATCAGCACGACTGGAGAGATGGTTTGTACCTGCAATTGCAATTTGCTCCCATTTTTCATTGAATTCTTTTAGTGATGACTCGCTTGGGGCTGCAATTGTTTTTGCTGCTTCTAATATTTTTTCTTTCATGCTCTTCTCCTTTCATTTCATGCATAAAAATTCAACAATCATGATATTTGCTTTGAATTTCATGGTTTTCTGACCTGCGTCAAACCCATTTGATGACCATCCGGTGCCCGAGACGCAATGAACTCACCGGATTTAACATAGGTCCTAATTGTCATTCGAGATACAGCACAAAGATCTGTCGCTTTGCCCAAACTAAGCATATCACCATTCATATT
>Ga0102943_1000696_pt1 | contig 22171 bp, 12 predicted proteins | sample SalPonC_black_MG_FD_78174 | JGI IMG/M metagenome (GOLD analysis project Ga0102943, IMG submission 78174) | Salt pond soil microbial communities from South San Francisco under conditions of wetland restoration - Salt Pond MetaG... | ecosystem: Environmental > Aquatic > Marine > Intertidal zone >...
CAAAATATCATCCCTACCGGGACTAAAAAGTCGCGGAGCGACGCAATTATGGTAAAAAACACTAAAAATGAATTAATAAAGTGCCGTAGGTACGACATTAACATTTTTACCGGACAGTAGTGAGTATAAATATAAAAATAAAAACAAAAAAGAGTAGGGTATAAGTCAATTTATATTTTCATGTAAGTAGAAAAATTGTGGTTGTATAATTGATTTTCCTCACAAATAAGATAAAACTTTTTGATAGCCCAATCCTTTAAAGGGGGCAAGGTGTTTAATTAAACATTCTGATTTTCAATGATTCACCCTTTAGGGTCGGGGTAAAAATCATTGAAAATCATTAATGGGTTTTACCTGCTTGACATTGTGCATGCAGGCAGGTTGTACTAATGTTTATTGATTTTCACGGTAAGCCCGATTTCAGCAAATTTATTTCTTTGACGGATTAAAACTTTTTTCAGGCTTCTTTACCCTGACCCTAAAGGGAAGAAGCCTGAAAAATTATATACTGCAACACTCAAGAATTTTGCTAATTACGTTTGATATATCCATCAGGCCGCTCCAGGCGGCCAGGCGGATTGTAGTTAAAACTGCAACGTAAATACTGTTTCAACACCTGGCATTGATTGTACTGAAATAGAGCCACCATGCAAATGCATAATTTGACGTGAAAGGCTTAAACCAATTCCGGATCCTCCTGCCTTGCCGGCAGGCTGGTTTTCTTTGGTGGTATAAAAAGGAATAAATATTTTATCGATTTGTTCGTTAGGTATTCCGCTTCCATTATCAATAATTTCAATGAAGATTTTATCTCCCGATTTTTCACTTTTTATCTTTAATAAAGGTTTTGCAGATGATTTTAATGCATCAATGGCATTTAAGACAATATTTATCATCACCTGTTCAATCTGATTGATATCGGCATATATTTCCAGATCGTCAGGATGAATAAAGTTTTCAAAGGTTATGTTATTCTTAGATAGTTCAGGTTTCATTAATTGCTCCACAGAATCGATCAGCTCCTTAATTAAAATTCTTCCTTTTTGTGGTATTGGTATTTTGGCCAGCTTTCTGAATTCATTTACGAAATGATATAAGTTTGAGCTCCGTTTTTCAATGGTTATTAAAGCTTTTTGTACTTTTTCAAGTGATAACTTATTCATTTCCGACAAATCCTTTAACTTCCCGGTTTTATTTTGTATTTGTAATAAGGTGGTTTCTGATAATGAGGAAATGGGGGTTACGGAGTTCATAATCTCATGGCTTAGTGTACGTAGTAATTTTTGCCACGATTGCACTTCTTTTAATTCCATTTCTTCTTTTATGTCATTGAATGTTAAAAGGGTATAATTATCACCTGTTAATTTTATTGGATTAATAAAAACCAGTAATTGTCGTTTAGATGTTTCGATAACCTTTTTTGCTGCTTTTTTTTCATCATTAATAAAATGGTATAAATCCGGATTTTCGATTTTAATATCCCCAAGGGTTTTATAGCGAGAAAGTTTTAGGGCGTTTTTTGCTGCATCATTTATTAAGTTAATTTTTTGGGTCTTGTCCAGTAGCATTATTCCGGTATCGACTTTGCCAATAATCAGGTTTAAGAGGTGGTATTGTGCTTCTTTTTCAATTTTAGAATCAAAAATTGCGCGCGAAATATTTTTAAACGATTGATTAAGCTGACTGAATGATTTGTCAACAATTTCGATATGCTGGCTATCCGAAAAATCTTTATCTTTTATGGCATCTAAAAAGTTACTTAACGTACGGTTGGTCTTATTTACATAGTGCAATAGCTCTGCTATTTGACCAATTAGAATCAAAATAAGAACAATACTTGTAAATAACCGGTTAGGATTTAAAATGATATTGGAAATCAGCACCATATTTATGAGTGTAAACATGATTCTGAGAATAACGAGTATCGAGAATCTTTTATAAACCATATTTTTCTAATCTTCTATATAGTGCATTACGTTGGATTCCCAGTTCTTTAGCTGCTTTTGTAATATTACCCTGATGTTTTTCCAGCGCTTTTAATATGATATGTTTTTCGTTTTCTTCGAGATTAAGGTTGTTTTTAATATTTTCTGCATTTGTTTCGTAAGATGAAAAAAGATTCTGGTCAATGACCAACTGACTGCCATCGGTTAAAACAACCAACCTTTCGATAATATTCTTTAGCTCCCGAATATTTCCCGGCCATTGGTAATTTTTGAGATGTGTCATCGATTTAGGATGAAATTTTAATTCCGGCTTATTGTATTTTTGTTTAAAATCATTTAAAAAATATTCTGCTAACACAGGTATATCTTTTTTTCTTTCTCTTAATGGCGGGATATTAATTTCAAAGGTATTGATGCGATAGAATAAATCCTGTCTGAATGTACCTGCATCAATCATTTGTTTAAGCGGCATATTGGTAGCACAAATTAATCGCACATCAATAGGTGTTTCTTTGGTAGACCCTACGCGGGCAATTTTACGGTTTTGAATAACGGTTAAAAGTTTAGCTTGCAGGCTATATGAAAGATTTCCGATTTCGTCGAGAAAAATGGTTCCTTTATCAGCAATTTCAAAGCGTCCGGCTTTATCGGTTTTGGCGTCGGTAAATGCTCCCCGGGTGTGGCCAAATATTTCACTTTCAAATAAAGTCTCGGTAATAGCCCCCATATCAACCGCAATAAAAGCTTCTTCTTTTCTAAGCGAGAGTCTGTGTAATTCACGTGCAGCCAACTCTTTGCCGGTTCCGTTTTCGCCAAGCAATAAAACGTTGGCATCGGTTTCAGCCACTTTTTTCAGTGTTTCTTTTAATTGAATGATAGGCGGTGATTGGCCAATGATTTCAGAAAATGTTTTATCTATATCTTGTTTTAGTGTATTCGATTGTTCTTTAAATTTTATGGATTCTTTCTTACTCTTTTTGTATCGCGAAGCAGCAATTAACGTGGCAAGTAACCGGGCATTTTTCCATGGTTTTAAAACAAAGTCGAAAGCACCCTTTTTTATACCGTTTACCGCAAGTTCGATATCTCCAAAAGCAGTCATCAGAATTATGGTGATTTCGGGATTGAGCTCTTTAATTTTATCCATCCAAAAAATCCCTTCATGCCCGTCCATCTGTCCTTTGCGGAAATTCATATCCAAAAGAATAATATCAATTTCTTCCTTTTTTATAAGGGGAATAATGTTTTTGGGTTCTGAAGCGGTAAGTACTTTTTCAAAATTTTCTTCCAAAAAAAGTTCAGCTGATGTGAGTACATCATTATCGTCATCAATGATAAGAAGGGAACAGTTAATTTTCTCTTGATTCATTGTATTTTTTTGATAAAAGTACAGTTAATTATCTAATTTTAAAATTTATTGCTTCAAAAACGAACGATAAGGTGCTTCAAAAACGAACATTTTTTTTGTTTTATTTAAGTTAAAATATTAACATTCAAGTTATTATTGATTTTGGTATGAATTTCGTTCTATGATTGAAAAAAATAGATTAAAATGATTAGAAATTATTTAAAAATTGCTTTAAGAAATTTAGTTCGATATAAGATCTATACAGCAATAAATTTAATTGGTTTAGCTATTGGCTTAGCTTCTGTTATCATGTTATTTACATATATTTATCATGAATTGAGTTTTGATAAATTTTATTCAGACTATGCTAAGATTTATCGGGTTGTATCATCCGATTTAAATAGCAGTAATAAAGAAGAGTTTCCTTCAACTGTTACTGAGATTGCAGGCAGTTTAGAAGATGTTTTTCCAACAATTGAATCTGCCGGACAGTTTTTTGATTTCAGATCTTTTAAAGTAGTTAAAAATGATTATACATCCTACACATATAAAGGTGTATATGCTGATAATGGCATTTTGTATACATTATTTAGTGGGCGCTTACAAGGAAACTTGCAGGGCACTTTACTTGATATGTCTTCTATAATAATATCAGAAAGTGTAAAAGAAAAATTATATAAAGATGAACAGGCAATAAATAAATTCTTAAAGATAGATGATAAAGAATATAAAATTGTAGGCATATTTTCTGATTTTCCTACGAATTCACATATCAAACCAGATTTAATAATTTCATTATTAGCAGCCCCTAAAGATTTGATGGCAGCAAATGCTGTTGACTTTCCTACCTACATAAAATTTAAAAAAGTGCCAGATAATTTTGAAAAGGAAAGAGTATCAAAATATATTTCAGACTTTGTGAATGAAAAATTTAAACAATTTGATGCAAATATTGGAATTACTCTTCAACCCATAGATAAGATTCATCTTGAATCAAATTTTAAAGGTGATTATGCAAATACAGGAAATAAATTTTATATTCTGATTTTTACCATAATAACATCTTTCATATTATTTGTAGCTGTTTTAAATTATTTTAACATTTTAACATCTCAACTTGAGAAACGTTACCGCGAAGTAGGTATCCGAAAGGTTGTAGGTTCATTAAAAAGACAAATTATTACACAGTTTGTATCTGAATCTCTGGTGTTAACTTTTTTAGCATTTTTATTAGGGATGTTACTTGTAGAGACTTTTATGGATGATTTTGCTAATTTGGTTCGTCAACCCATTGATGTTACTTATATTCGAAAATCTCCCCTGATTTTCATTTATATAGGGTTAGCTATTTTTGTTGGAGTAATTTCTTCTTGGTATCCGGCCTTTTATATGTCAAGATTTAATCCTGTTCGAATATTTCAACAAATTGATTTTGCAGGAAAGCGAAAAGATCGTTTAAGAAAAGTATTAGTGATTTTTCAATTCTCAATTACTATTATATTGATGATAGCCCTAAATGTAATGAATAATCAAATCGATTATATGAAAAATAAAAATTTGGGTTTTAATCGAAAGACGGTTGTGAATTTCTTTTCGCTTACTCCGGAAATTCAAGGGAGTTATAATGCTGTAAAGAGTCAATTACTACAAAATCCTGCTATTAAAGATGTTACAGCATCGATGTCGATTCCGGGGTCTGGCAGAAGCCCAATGAGCCTAAGACTGCCCTCACAAGATAAGTCTGAAGCTTTTAAAACGCATGAAAACAGGGTTCAGCCGGGTTTTATAAATACCTATGAAATACCACTGATTGCCGGCCGTGATTTTACAAAGCCACATCCGGAAATGGGAATTATAATAAATGAATCGGCAGTCAAAAAACTAGGTCTAAAAAATCCCGTGGGAAAAGAGGTCTATTTATGGCGGCATAAATGTGTCATTATAGGCGTAATGAAAGATTATCATTTTGCATCGATGAAAAATAGAATTGAACCTTTGGTTTTAAGTACTTATCTTGATCTGAAATTTTGTTTGGGAATTCGAATCGATAAAGATCATACCCAAGAAAGTATCGATTATATTATTAACACTTTACAGGATTTCGTTCCGGAATATCAACCAAACTATATGTTTATGGATGACTACTTTAAGAAAATGTATCGTGCTGAAGAAAATATATTAACAATGATAAAGATTGCGTCTGTATTGGCTGTTGTTTTGTCCATCATTGGATTATATGCCTTGCTTTCTTTAACCATTAATAAGAAACTAAAATTTATTGCCATAAATAAAGTATTTGGTGCAACATGGAAAAATATTTTCTTTTTATTGTATAAACAAATACTTGGTTGGTTATTAATTGCTATTTTTATTGGTTGGGTGGTTTCTTATTTTTTAATTCAAGAGTGGCTCATTAATTTTCCCTATAAAATATCGTTAAATTTTAAAATGTTTTTAATGCCTGCACTGGTAGGTTTGTTCCTTGCTATGATAAGTTTGTTGTTTCAGATAAAAAAATCATCTGATTTAAATCCTGTTTTAGCATTAAAATATGAATAAAAATAAAACATCATGATAAAAAATTATATTAAAGTTGCCTTACGAAATTTAACCAGGAATAAAATTTATTCGTTGATAAATATTATTGGCTTGTCGGCAGGACTGGCAGTCACCATACTTTTATTTTTGTATGTTCGATTGGAATTAAGTTACGATAAACATTTCAATGAGCATGACAAAATATACCGGGTGCTTTCTCATTCATCCCGAAGTGGTGAACAGGAGATCCATATGCCTATTACGATTTATGAAATACCCAATGTGGCAATGGATGAGGTGCCTGAAATTGAGTATGCCACCCGTTTATCATCTTTTGTTCAGAATGAAGTAAAAGTAAAAAATGAATCGAAAGGGTTTTATACCAGGGTACTTACCGATTCGTGTTTCTTTCGTGTTTTCTCTTTTAAATCGGTTGCGGGTGACCTGAAAAAAGCATTGGTTGAACCTAATTCGGTAGTTTTAACCCGGGAATCAGCTGAGAAAATTTACGGTCGTACCAATGTTGTTGGCGAACCCATTCATGTTTACGGGACTGACATGACTGTAAAAGCAGTCATGGAAAACATTCCTGAAAACACCCATATTAAATTTGACGTGCTGGTATCTATTAATTCTGCCGACGAAACATACATGAAGCAACAGGGAAATAATTTTCATGTTTATGTGAAATTTAATCAATCTATTACACCTGATATAAAGCAAAAAACCGAGAAGGTAGTCTCTGATTATGTAAATGAAATGTTTAAAGCGTATAAGATTGAATATACCCATGAATTACAACCACTGACTGATATTCATTTGCATTCCGGAAGATTAAACTTTGATTCAGCTGAATTGGGTAGCATTCAGTATATTTATATTTTTTCAATTTTAGCTGCTTTTATTTTAATCATTGCCGTTTTTAATTATGTCAACCTGTTTACTTCTAAATCTGAAACCAGGGCAAAAGAAGTTGGAATAAGAAAAGTAAGTGGAGCTTCAAAAACATCTTTAGTGCAACAGTTTATCGGAGAGTCGATAATAATCGCTTTCATCTCTTTCTTAATAGCCATGTTGATGGTAGAATCATTCTTACCGGGATTTAGTAACCTGGTAAGCCGTAAGATAGAGATTTCATATATCGATGATTTTTATTTGGTGTTATTGTTTTTCTCCATTTCTCTTTTAGTAGGTGTACTATCAGGGATTTATCCATCTCTTTATATATCCCACTTTAGCTCGGTAGATATTTTAAAAGGAACGTTTACCGGAAAAAGAAAAAATAAAACCCTTAATGTCTTATTGGTTATTATTCAGTTTTCAATTGCCATAGCATTGATATCGGCCTTGTTTGTTTTGTATTCGCAGGTAAATTATATGAAAAATAAACGATTAGGTTTTGATAAAGAGCAAATTGTATATTTTACCAATTTATCGGGAAAAGTACAATCAAATTATGAATCGATAAAAAATGAATTGCTCTCTAATCCTGATGTGATTTCGGTTACTGCTTCCCAATCGGTTCCGGGGCGGAGCAGGAGTGGAATGAATATTCGCCTTCCGGAATGGCCTCTGGAAGAAGCAATTCCTGTGAATGAAAATCGCGTACAAGACGATTATGTTAAAACTATGGGGTTTGAAATGATTGAAGGTTCAGATTTTTCGGATAAACTGGCAAGCGACAGTGCTACTTTTATATTAAATGAAGCAGCTGCAAGGTTGCTTAACCTGGAAGACCCGATCGGAAAAGAAATTTTTGTTTGGCTGCACAAGGGTAGAATAAAGGGGATTATCAAAGATTTCCATTATGCATCGTTGCACACCGAAATTGAACCCCTGGTGTTTAGTCATTATTGGGGCGGTTTTCATATCATTAGTATAAAACTTAAAGGGGGACGAATTCAACGAGGATTAAAACATGCACAAACCGTATTTACGAATTTTGATCCTGACTATACGCAAAATTATACTTTCCTTGATGAGCAATTTGCTCAAATGTATCGAAGTGAAGAAAAATCGAATCAACTGATTTTTGTTGCTTCATTGCTGGCCATTATCATTTCAGTTTTGGGGCTGTTAGCATTAACATCTTTTGTGGTTGCAAGGCGTACTAAAGAAATAGGTATACGAAAAGCATTGGGTTCTAATGTAGGGTTAATTCTTATATTGTTTAATAAAGATATTCTGAAATGGGTGTTTTTATCCTCGCTGATAGGAATTCCGGCATCATACTTTTTTATGCGAAACTGGCTGGAGAATTTTGCTTACCGAATTGAATTAAATATATGGTATTTTGTGTTTGCGTTACTTATTGCATTGGTCATTGCATCGTTAACCATTACTGTACAATCGTTTAAAACCGCCAGTAAAAATCCCACCGAATCGTTGCGGTATGAGTAGCTCATTCATTTTTGAGAATCTGCCTGGCCGCTCCAAGCGGCTTGGCGGATTATCTTTTACTTTTACCGGCTGGAAGCCGGCGATCCTTTTTTTAAAACTGCAGCGTAAAAACAGTTTCTACACCCGGTGTCGATTTTACCGAAATAGAACCACCATGCAGATGCATAATTTGGAGAGAAAGGCTTAAGCCAATACCTGAACCCATTTCTTTGGTAGTAAAAAAATGGGATAAATATCTGGTCCTTTAGTTTAGGAGCATTTCCTTTTTATTTTATTCGGATTTGATATCCTGAAAAAAATAATTTACAGGTGATTGTTTTTTGCAAAATTTATTTTTTTATAGGTTCTATCTCAAAAGACAATCTTTTTACTATATCATTGTATTTTTCAAGAAGGTTCTTATGGCTTTGCCCGCCCAGGTCGATGTATACCAGCACATAGCTATAACTGTCGACATGATGTTCTTCAATATCATCAAGATTTGTGCCTTCTTTAACCGTGATCTCTATACGCATTTCCGGGTATTCTTTCTTCAATTGCTCAATTTCCGATTCGGAGGGCGCTTTTTTTACCACCCCTGATTTGAAGGTGCGAAGCATAAAATGAGCGGCTACTTCAAAATCACCCTTATTTTCAAAAGGTTCAGGTCTGCAGCCTAGGGCAAGATTAAGCATAACATGGTGGTGGGAAATACCATGCACTTTATAAAACATATCGGCATGAGATTGCGACATGCGGGGGTTAATCTCCAAAAGATTAATTTTATTTTCTTCTTCATTATAGAAATATTCAATATTAAAAGCTGTATTCATTAATCCGATTTGTTTAATCACTTTGCGCGATAGGTCAGATATGCGGTCTTGTATTTCTAAAGGCAAGTTTGAAGGGTATTCAAATCTGGTAAATGAAGCATACTTTTCATGTGTTACAGAGTCCACTATACCATAAATAACCACCTCACCGTCAAAAGCATATCCTTCTGCAGTGCATTGTTTGCCGGAAATAGGAGTTTCGGCAAACATTTGTTTTTTTGATTCGGATATTTGTTTGGGCAACCCATATTCAGATAAAATATAGTTAAACGGCTCAATGATATAATCAATATTTTCACGTACCTCTTTCATACATTCATAAAAATGCTTTTTATCTTTAACTTTATAGGCAAGGAATGAATGATAGGATTTAATTGGCTTAATCCAGAATGGCGTTTTAAAATCAATTTTATCATAAGCTTGTTCGTCAAATGGGTCAAATGCTTTAAATTCAGGTATGTTTCCGGGTATTGCTTTATATTGTTCAAGGCGACTCCAGTATTTATGTTCACATTTCATAACACTTTCAAGGTCGGGTCCAATCAAGTCGTATTTTTGGGCAATGATAGGAACCATTATGGAGCCTGGGAAATCAAAATAAGAAACTACTGCATCAATTCCTCCTTTCTTTTCCACCCTTTCTTCCGTTTTTTTTAGAAGATCAGGAATGGAAAAATCTTCGACTCCACGCATTTCTGAAAATTTAACAGCCGGAATAATCTCACAGTCCTCACATTCAGGAAGTTGTTCGATTAGGGATAAGTTAAACTCGTCCAGTCCTACGACAAATACTTTCTTCTTTTTATCCATTTTGTTTTCTTTTTATTAATTGACAGCCGCATTTAAATATGCTATTTTTTTTATCACTATCTTAAATTTTATTTTTAAAGTTAATTAAACAAAATTTAAAATCATAGTTTTTAACTATTCTTTCGGGGCATAAAGATCTCATTATTAAAAGGACTAAAGGTCCCCCCATCAGAGACGAATTCATTCAAGCTAATATTGTAAACATTTTTTTAAGTAACATCGTGTTATATTTTAAACCATATTTCTGGGTATACTTTCATCAAATGAACGGCTGAATACTCTTATATCTCCTTCATAAGCATCAAGAGTGGCTCGTATCAGAAAATGAGTTGTGGTAGAAGTTAGAATGGTGTGGGTGATAGTTTTTATCTTCCAGTCCTCCCTGCGAAATTCCCTAATTCCTTTCACTTCACCTCTTACCGTTTCATATCTGTTATTGTTGTATGAGTAATTTTCAGTAGCATCTTTTCGTAGCTCTAAATTTATGTGGTCTAAGCGATACTGTGGGTCGTTGTTTGTAATTTTTTGTGTTACTTTATTAGTTGCCAGATTTCGTTCCACAATCCATTCTCTTTTGGCAGGTACCAGCATAGTTGTTTCTAATTGGTTCAATGGACCCGGTTTTTTTAAAGCTTTTTCAGAAATATCTCTTTTAGCTATCTTCCTTTTTGGCAAAATCAACAGGCTTTCTGCCGGATAAATGGTTAAAGTGGCTGATTCCGGAGTCGGCCAGGCCAAAGGCCAATATGAAGTAGAAATAGAAACTCTAATCCTGTTCCCAATAGGAAAGCGTTGTGCTATATAATTCATTGGTACAGTTACTTCATAAATCTTGTTGGGTTCAAGCTCTTGGGGATTCTCATTACTTTCTCGGTGTGTTAGGTTAAGCAAACCAAAGGTTACACGTGTTACCCTGCCATCAGTTCCGACATCAGATAGGCGGACTGCAACCTGTGCTATTCGTTTGTCAGATTTTAACTTCAGTTTCAGATAAGGTTTACCTAAAATCTCATAATCTTCATCCAGAATCGGACTATCAAATACCAGTGAGCCGCCATCTTCTTCTCTTTGATCGCTGGGCAGGTCGGTGGCCTCTGAGTAAGAACACCATTTTCCACCAAACAAACCTACATTTAAGGGACTTTTTATTTTCAGAAAATCTGGCTTTTTTGAAGAGGCAATAAGTCCTTCTACCCTTAGAGTATCCAACTTGAATTCTTCATTTTCAATTATGGGAGAGGGCCAGATTTTTTCATCTATCCATCTACCGGGCCGGTCAGATGAGAGAGGAGAAACAGAGTCGAGCACCCATGTTCTAAGCATAGGCTCATCTTTTACGCCATTGTCTATTCCTTTAAGCCATTGATCCCACCAGCTCACAGCTTTTTTAAAAAAGTCAAATACAGGTCCCGGTCCTCCCATATGTGGGTATTTATGCCCAAATGCTCCAACGATCCCTTGTCGGGGTACTTTTAGATTTTCAAGCAGTCGAAATACGGTATTTGAATACCCGTCAGCCCATCCACTTACTGCCATCACCGGGCATTTTATTGCTTCATAATCTTCACAAACAGACCCATGCTTCCAGTAATTGTCAAGGTGTTGGTGCTCCAGCCATTTTTTTAGCCATAGCCCGCTTGCCTCTAATCGTTTTTTCCACATTTTTCTCCATTTTTTTCCAACGATTTGGGGATCGGGCGGGCAACTTGTATGTGCAAACATTACCGAAGCCCATGAAAGATTGTCTGAAAGCAGGCAGCCTCCCATGTAATGCACATCATCGGCATAGCGGTCATCGGAGGAAGCTACGGTGATTACAGCTTTTAATTCAGGTGGTTGCATTGCAGCTATTTGCAAGCCATTAAACCCTCCCCATGAAATACCTATCATGCCAACATTTCCATCGCACCAAGGTTGCGAGGCTATCCACTTAATAACCTCTACGCCGTCATTTAATTCTTGCTGAAGATATTCATCTTTGAGAATTCCTTCAGAATCTCCACTGCCTCTTAAGTCTACACGAATACCGGCATATCCACTCTTTGCAAAATAACCGTGCATTTTATGGTCGTTAAAGGCTGTTAGATCGCGTTTTCGATAAGGAATATACTCTAGTATGCCAGGCACGGGATTTTTTTCTGCATCTTTCGGAAGCCATATTTTGGCAGCCAGCTTAATGCCGTCACTCATGGTTATCCATGCATTTTCTATTACTCTCATAACTTATATTTTATTTATATTTTTTTGAAAACCGTTAAAATCTATAGCAATTTGTTTTTATAGTTATTATGTAATAATATATTTTGCGGATAACTATATCGAATGATTAAGAACCACTATGTAATAATTTTCATTTTCCAGCATATTCCCGGATTTTTTTGACCCTCATATACAAAAGTAAGTTAGAACATTTGCATGTCCAAATTTATTAACCAAAGACATTTAATGTTTTAGCAGTATCTTTATTGAATATTCATACTAGCAGTATGTCTGAATTTTTATTATTGTATTTGTTTTAAATGAGATGAATATTAGGTTGCTTTGTAAATTCTATAAGTAATTTTAATTTGCTATAAATATTACAAAGATAATTTTAATCTACCCAAATGTTAAACTGAAACGGTGTTCCATTAAAACTGCAGCGTAAAAACGGTTTCTACACCCGGTGTCGATTTTACTGAAATAGAACCACCATGCAAATGCATAATCTGACGCGAAAGGCTTAAGCCAATACCTGAACCCATTTCTTTGGTAGTAAAAAAAGGGATAAATATCTGGTCTTTTAGTTCAGGAGCAATGCCCTTGCCATTATCTTTGATTTCTAAAACCGTTTTCCCCTTTTTAGTTTTATATCCCGATAATTTTATTTTCCCGTTTTTCCCGTTAACTGCTTCCAAGGAGTTCTTTAACAGGTTGATAGATATTTGTTCTATGTATTTTTTGTCGGCATTTACTTCCAGGTCAAAAGGGATAATATCAATTTGTAAGTCGATATTTTTTTCTGATAGTTTGCCTTTCATCAGCAGCTCAAGGTTGTAGAATAATTCGGCAACTTTGATTGTTTCAATATCCAATTGTTTTAGTGAAGCAATTTGCTTGTAATTATTCACAAAATTAATTAAACCTTTACCACGATTAGAAATTACATGTAATCCTTCGGATGTTTTTTCAATGATTTCTTCTGAAATGTCCTGTTTTTTGATAAATTCATGTTCATTCTTATGATATAGTTTTTCTAAAGAACCGGCCAATGATGTAATGGGTGTAATAGAATTATTTATTTCGTGGGTTAATACCCGTATCAATTGATGCCACGAAAGCAACTCCTTTTCATTTAGTTCCGATTCGATATCCTGAAAGGAGACAATTTTAAGGTGATTGCCTTTTTGTTTAAACTCATTAATCCTTACAGCTACAGGAATTGCTTTGTTTTTACTTTTTATCCTTACCATTTTTTCGGTGCCTGCTCCTGAATGTTGGATTAACTGATAAAACTCCGGATGTATATTTTCGATTGCTTTGATGTTTGAGATTCGCTTGATGTTGAGTAATTCCAAGGCCCTATGATTGATAATATCAATCCTTCCATTTTCTCCTACCGTAATTATTGCTGTTTGGGTATTTTCAATGACCGTTTTAAAATAGGATTGCTGAATTTCTTTGCGCTCTGTGATGTTAAAAAGCTGCTTTCTGACATGTTCGATATTGTCCTGAAATTCTTTATCGATATTTGAAAAAACTTTATCATGAAAAGCAAATGAAGCATCGTTTGTTTTTAAGGCAGCAAAAAAATCAGCGATATCCCTGTTGAATTTATTGATATATAGAAGAAGCAAGTATATCTGCAGAAAGAGTAAAAATCCTAATCCAAGGATGGTAAATAATTTTTCTTCTTTCACGATAAAGGGAATAATACTTAAACAGTTAACCAGAATAAGTATAATTCGAATGATAATTTGGATATAAAATTTTTTACTAAGCACGATTAGATATTGTATTTTTTGATTTTATTGTATAATGTTTGACGGGTTAATCCCAGTTCTCTGGCCGCTTCTGTCATTTTCCCCTCATTATTTTCTAATGCTCTTACAATAGCTTTTTTTTCTATTTCTTCGAATTTTAAGGGCCATTCTTGTTTTTTAGGTTTTTGTTTGAGCATAAAATCATCCGGGTCCAGTAAATTGTTGGTTGATAAAATGACTGCTTTTTCGATGGTATGTTTTAACTCACGAATATTACCCGGCCATTGATATTGCTGTAATGTATTGATTGCCTGATGGCTGAATTTAATTCCTTGTTTTTCGTATTTTGTTGCAAAGATACTTAAGTAGTATTGGGCTATTTCTAAGATATCTTCTTTTCGTTTACGTAAAGGCGGAAGTTGAATCTGAACGGTATTAATTCTATAGAAAAGGTCTTCGCGGAATAATCCTTTTTGAATCAATTCTTCAGGATTTTTATTGGTTGCCGTAATTAACCGGATATCTATTGGAATGGATTTATTCGCTCCCACAGGAATAATTTCTTGTTTTTGCAAAACAGTTAAAATTTTTGATTGTAGTGATACGGGCAGGTTGCCAATTTCATCTAAAAATAAGGTACCCCCGTTGGCTATTTCAAAACGTCCTGTTTTATCTTCTTTGGCATCGGTAAAAGCACCTTTTGTATGTCCGAATAATTCGGTTTCAAATAATGTTTCAGGTATGCTTCCCATATCAATCGTAATCATGGGTTTCGATTTTCGAGCAGACCGTCGGTGAATTTCTTTGGCTATCAGTTCTTTTCCTGTTCCATTTTCACCGGTAATTAATACACTGGCATCAGTAGCAGCAACCTTATCAATAACGGAAAAAATTTCTTTCATTGCAGCAGATGAGCCGATAATTTCTTCGTTGGGTTTGTTTATTTCAGTGCTCAACGATTCATTGTCCTTGGAGAGTTTATCAATTTTTAGTTGTGATTCTCTTATTTTTAAAGCCGATTGAAGGGTATGAATTAATTTTTCATTGTTCCAGGGTTTTATAATGAAATCGGTTGCTCCCTGTTTCATTGCTTTTACAGCTAAATTAACATCGCCATAGGCTGTTATAAATATTACTGTAGCATTTTTATCGATTTTTAATATCTCGTTTAGCCAGTAAATCCCTTCGTTTCCGGTATTTAAACCCGCCGAAAAATTCATATCCAGCAAAACAATATCATAATTATCTTTTTGGTATTGAGAAATGATTACATTGGGGTTTGATAAAGTATCCACCTTCTCAAATTCGTTATCTAATAATATGGATAACGATTTTAAAATATTCTTATCATCATCGGCAATTAAAATTTTACCTTTACTTTTCATTAATCAATGCATGTTAAGTGTTCGATAATTGAGTTAAATGTAAAAAATTTTTACATTTTTAAAAAGTATTACAAATTTTTTATTTTGTAAATGTTTTAAAAACAGAAACTTAAAAAGTTTGGTATATTTTTGGCGAAGGACATACTAGAATCATTAAAAACGAAAAGTTATGTTCAAAAATTTTTTAAAAGTATCCATACGAAATCTAATTCGAAATAAAACCTATTCATTTATTAATATTCTGGGATTAGCCATAGGAATGGTTTGTAGCATTTTGATAACTCTGTTTATTGTAGATGAATTGTCTTATGACCGGTATCATGAAAATGCTGAAAATATATATCGCGTAGGACTTAGCGGTAGTTTTGGCGGAAATGAGATGAAAGCATACGTTACCGGATCGCCTGCAGGACAAACTTTTGTTGAACAGATTCCTGAAGTTTTAAAATCATCCAGAGTTGTAAAAGCATCGTTTGCTTCTGCCGAGATGGTTGTAAATATTGATGAAAAAAAGTATTTGGAAGAAAATGTGTTTTATGTGGATAGTACTTTTTTTGATATTTTTGATGTTGGTTTTGTTAATGGAAATCCTCATGGGGCTTTGAGTTCACCTTATGAAGTTGTTCTTTCAGAATCTACGGCCCACAAATATTTTGGAAAGACGGATGTGGTTGGAAAGTCGATTCAATTATATGGAGATGAGTATTTAATTACAGGAATTGTTGAAGATACGCCTTCTAATTCGCATTTTCATTACAACATTTTAATTTCGATTGTTAGTAGTGATATTCCTACTTATACTACCTGGCTGGCCAATGACATGAGTTATACCTATTTATTGCTGGAAGAGGGTGTAAATCCCCGGAACGTGAATGAGAAAATTCATGATGTGGCATTAACTCATATCGAAAGAGAATTGGTTATGTCACTGGGCGCTGATTTAGAATCATTTTATGAGGCGGGCAATTATTTCAAATATTTATTACAACCTATAACCGAAATACATTTGCATTCGCATACTGATTTTGAGATTGAGCCCAATTCGAATATCCTTTATGTTTATATATTTTCCATTATTGCCCTGTTTATATTAGTGGTGGCTTGTATAAATTTCATGAATCTTTCCACTGCCCGTTCGGCAAAACGAGCCAAAGAAGTGGGTATAAGAAAAGTTGTAGGTGCCAGTCGAGGAGCTTTATTCCGTCAGTTTGTTTTTGAATCCATCGTTTTGAGTTTTATTTCTTTATTTATTGCCATGATTATTATTGAATCCATCCTACCGGTTTTCAATAATTTTATATCCAAAGAGTTAAGCGTGGGATACGCTACGAATCCTTTTGTTATTCCGGCATTAATTCTATTGGCAATATTTGTAGGATTATTTTCAGGAGCTTATTCTGCCGGATATTTATCTTCAATAAAAATTTTAAGTGTAATTAAAAGTTCGGTTTTTTCAGGTAAAAGTCATTCCTGGTTCAGAAATTTTTTAGTGATTTTTCAATTTACCGTATCCATTGTTTTGTTTATCTGTACATTTGTAATTTACAGTCAGCTTCATTACATCAAAAACAAAGATATCGGGTTTGAAAAGGAGAATATTTTAATAATTGAGAAAGCCGGTTATTTAGGAAATTCATTTAATTCGTTTAAACAGGAGCTCGAAAAGAATTCTGTTGTAACGAGTGTTGCTTATTCCAATACGCTGCCCGGGAAAATGTTTGGAGGATTTCCTATGTCGATTCCCGGTGAAAGTACCGAAGAATCTTATGTTCCCAGATTATTACGTGTTGGATATGATTTTGATGAAACTTATCAACTGGAAATGAAAGAAGGGCGTTTCTTTTCGCGTGATTTTGCAACCGATTCGTTAGCTGTAATAATCAATGAGTCGGCAGTAAAAGAATTTGGATTAGAGGAACCTGTTGTAGGACGAAAAATTGTGACAACCTACAATAATATTGTTACAGAATGGAATATTATCGGCGTTGTTAAGAATTTTAATTTCAGGTCATTACATCAGGATGTAGGTTCTTTGGTACTTATCAATGATGACAGTCATGCTGATTTTATTTCTGTTAGATTTAATACAGGAATTAATCATGAAGCCATTCAGTTAGTTGAAAATACCTGGAATAAATTTGTTCAGGATGCTCCGTTTGAGTATTCTATTATGGAGAATGATTTTATTAATCTCCATAAAGAAGAATTTAAAACAGGTGAAGTATTCATGGTATTTTCTTTATTAGCAATTTTTATTGCCTGTTTAGGATTGTTTGGCCTTGCTTCATTTATGGCCGAACAAAAAACCAAAGAAATAGGCATAAGAAAAGCACTGGGTGCTTCTGTGTTAACTATTGTACGTTTATTATTTAAGCAGTTTACTATATGGGTTATCATTGCTAATGTTGTAGCCTGGCCTTTGGCTTACTTTTTTATGAAAAGCTGGTTGCAAAATTATGCATATCATACCGATATTAAATTATGGATATTCCCTGCAGCAGGACTTCTTGCATTGTTTATAGCATTAATAACCGTAAGTTACCAGGCCATTACGGCTGCCAGCAAGAATCCAACGGAATCGTTGCGGTATGAGTAATTAATTCTTTTTTGAAAATTCGCCTGGCTGTTCCAATCGGCTGGGCGGATTATCTTTTACTTTTACCGGCTGGAAGCCGGCGATCCTTTTAAAACTGTAAGGTAAAAACCGTTTCTTTGCCCGGTGTTGATTTTACCGAAATAGAACCACCATGTAAATGCATAATCTGACGTGAAAGGCTTAAACCAATACCTGAGCCTTTCTCTTTGGTAGTGAAAAAGGGAATGAAAATATTTTCTAAAACTTCTGAAGCAATACCCGGCCCGTTATCTTTAATTTTAACGTCTACAGAATCGTTAACCTGGTTTGCTTCTATTGTTATTTGCGAATTTTTAATATTTCCTAAGACTTCAATAGCATTTTTTATAAGGTTTATAAGCACCTGCTCAATGAGTTTTTCATCTGCTTTAATAGTTAAATCATGCGGATCAATTGAAACGATAAGATCAATGCCTTTTTGTTTTATATCATCTTCGAAAAGGGTTTGGATATGCTCAATTAAATCAGCCACCGGAATGATAGAAAAATTGGGCTTAGGAATTTGGGTAAGATTTTTATAGGTTTCAACAAAGCCGGATAATCCGGCACTGCGTTTTCGGATGGTTTTAAGCCCTAATACAGCATTTTCGATGGTTGTATTGTCCAGCTGTTCTGAAGTTTTTATTTGATTATTGGTTTGGAACATTTTTACCAGCGAACCGGATAGCAGTTTTATCGGGCTAACAGAGTTCATAATTTCGTGGGTTAAAACCCGTATTAACTTTTGCCAGGCTTCTACTTCGCTCTGGTCAATCTCGGTCTTGATATTCTGAATAGATAGCAGCTTGATGTTTTTACTCTTTATTTTAAAATTTGCTGCTTTTATCGATAACTGTAAGGTTTCGCTGTTGGTTACCAGCTTAATGAGTTTTGTTGCCCCCGGTTTTAGGTTTTTGCATGTTTTTGCTAATCCCGGGAGTGTTTTATCCATATCATCAACAGATGTAATGGCCGGCCTGTTTAAAAGTTTTAATGCAGCCTTATTACAGATTTCAACTTTCCCGTCATCGTAAAAACCAATAATACCGATACCAATATGTTTTATTGTATTTTGAAAGTATTGATGTTCGGTTTCTTTTTCTGAACGTACTTGAGAAATATTGTTAATGATTTCATACAACTCATTATATAACTGATTAAACACAGGATCTGATTTTTTTTCTTTTTCAAATCCAATGGAGATATCATCATATTTAAGGGCTGTGATTAATTTTTGGATATTTCTGGTTAACTTTTGTACATACCAGATAAGATAAATGATTTGTGCAATCCATAATAGTACTAATGATGAGCTTGTAACAAGCATATATTCCTGTTGAATAGACCAGAAAAAGGCGGCAGTAATTAATGCAATGAGGATTACCTGTATAATAATGCTTATTTTAAAACGACTAAAGATCATATTTTTCGATTTTTTTGTATAATGTTGACCGGTTTATTCCCAGCTCTTTGGCTGCTGCACTTAAATTTCCCTGCTGTTTTGCAATGGCTCTTTCGATAATAATTTTTTCGTTTTCGTCTAAGTTCAGTGTATTGGCAGTAAAAAGCTTCGTCTTTTTTTCTCCATCGGGCCAGCAATGTTCTTCTTTAATTTCTTTATTATCACATAAAATTACGGCTTTTTCTACAGTATGTTGTAATTCCCTGATATTACCAGGCCAAGAATGTTCCTTCATTTTTTTTCGGGCTTGTTCAGAAAATTTTAAAGGTGCTTTCTGATATTTTTCTGAATATCTTCTTAGAAAAAAATCGGTCAGTAACGGTATATCATCGATTCGCTCTCGTAAGGGTGGTAGCTCAATTTGTATGGTATTGATTCGGTAAAGTAAATCCTGCCGGAATTGATTTTCCTGTACCATTTTATCCAAATCCATATTGGTGGCACAGATTAAACGAATATCTACAGGAACTGGTTTATTTGAGCCCACCCGGTAAATTTCTTTGTTTTGAATTACTGTTAATAGTTTGGATTGTAACTCAACGGGTAAATTCCCTATTTCATCGAGAAAAAGTGTCCCGCCGGATGCTATTTCAAATCTTCCGGTGCGGTCTTCTTTGGCATCGGTAAAAGCGCCTTTAACATAGCCAAATAATTCGCTTTCAAAAAGATTTTCGGATATTGCACCGAGGTCGACATTCACAAATACTTCATCAGAACGGTTTGATTTGCGGTGAATTTCCCGGGCAATCACTTCTTTTCCCGTACCGTTTTCACCGGTAATTAAAATATTGGCATCAGTAGGAGCAACTTTATCAACCAATTGCAGCACATTTTTTATGGACGATGATTTTCCTATGATGTTGGAATATTTTTGGTCGATACGTTCGCTCAGGTGTTTTTGCTTTTGTTCAAGGTTTTGGATCCTGACTTTCGATTGCTGCAGATTGTATGCAGATAAAATGGTAGAAAGTATTTTTTTCTCGTCCCAGGACTTCTGAATAAAATCGGCGGCTCCTTCTTTCATAGCATTTACTGCCAACTCAACATCACCATAGGCTGTAATGAGAACAACCGAAACATTTGAATCTATCTCTTTGATTTGTTTCATCCAGTAAATCCCTTCATTCCCGGTATTTACGCCGGCAGAAAAGTTCATATCCAACAAAATAAGGTCGTAGGCGTTTTTTCTCAAATATTCAGGGATAAGGTTTGGGTTTTTTATGGTATCGATTACCAAAAAATGCTCGGATAAAAAAAGCCTTAAGGCGATTAAAAGTTCTTCGTTATCGTCTATGATGAGTATTTTTCCTTTTTTCATATTTAATGTTTCAATGATTCAATAATTCAATGATAAAATGATGCAATGATTCAATGATTCAATGATGCAATGATGCAATGTTTCAATGATGCAATGTTTCAATGATGTAATGATGCAATGATGCAATGATAAAATGTTTTAATGATACAATGATGTGATAATTCAATGGTACAATATTGCTATGTTTCAATGTTTCAATGTTGTAATGATGCAATGTTTCAATGATGTAATGATGCAATGATGCAATGATAAAATGTTTTAATGATACAATGATGCGATAATTCAATGGTACAATATTGCTATGTTTCAATGTTTCAATGTTTCAATGTTTCAATAATTTAATATGTAATGGTTCATTTATTAGAGTTTACAGGTTTCTTAATATAAGCAGAACTTTTTGCTTTAGTCATGATCCTTGAAATTTCATTTGCTTCAATTAATAATCTGGATAGTTCTTTCTGGTCATTTGATAAGTTTGTTTCATCGATAACTTCTAACCAATATTCCGACTCATCAGCTTCTTCAACAACGATGCAAATTTTACTAAAGAATTCTGCTTTTGACCGGCCTCTGCATGCTGCACGATAATTTGCTCCTACTGATGTTGCTGATTTTATTAATTGGTAAGTTATTACCGGAGTAGCCCTGCTGTTTTTAAGTGTATCACAAAATAATATCACATCGGTTGCTAATTTTTTTGATCTTCTCTTAAGGTTTTCGATGAACTTTTCTTTTTCTGTTGCCATATTTAGTTATTTAATCATTTTATCCTTAATTTATTGGTTCCATAAAAATACAATATATTGTTGTTATTTTAAACACATGTGTTGGATTTTGCGACACTTTGTTTTTTGTGATTATTTTAAAAATACTGATCATCAGTTATTTAAATTTTTGGTATGGAGGTTGGTTCAGTTATTTCGAAATTTAAAAATATAAATTATGTTCGTACATTATATTAAAACAGCCGTAAGAAATTTTTTAAGGAACAAATCCATTACCATAATTAAAATTTTAGGATTGGCCCTTGGGTTGGCTTCCATATTCTTTATTCTGATATTTATTATTCAGGAAACCAGTTATAATAAATACCTGGAAAATAGTGAAAACATTTACCGTATTATTCAGCAAAACAATGTTCATCACTGGAAAACACCAAAGTCACCCTATCCATTGCGCGATGAATTGTTGGCAAGTTATCCCGAGGTTCAAAAAGCAGCACGGATTTTTAATTTTCACAGTACCCAAATCAATATTAATCAACAAAAATTTAATGCCGAGAATTATATTTCTACCGACCCGGATTTTTTTGAAATTTTTAAACCACATATCATTACAGGTAATATTTCTAACTTTGAAGATGACCCTTATCAGGTGGCTGTTTCGAAATCAACCGCTGAAAAATATTTTGGTACGTTAGATATTATCAATAAGGATTTAACGGTTATTAGTTTTGATAAGGAAATACAAGTAGTTATTAAAGCGGTTTACGAAGATTTCCCGGTAACTTCAACCATGGATCCCGATTTTATCTCACCCCTGGAATTGGGCATGATGCAGATTAATAAATATATGA